>ERZ773162.2725-NODE-2725-length-10633-cov-11.580166_pt1 | contig 10633 bp, 10 predicted proteins | sample MGYA00511113_ERZ773162 | MGnify/ENA primary metagenome ERZ773162 (study PRJEB29015, sample SAMEA2737807) | human gut metagenome | biome: human gut; feature: human-associated habitat; material: faeces | place: China | collected 2012 ... | reverse complement strand
TTTTTATTGCTTATTATCCGCACCCAAAAAGTTGCATTTATAAGTTGAACTCAAGGAATATCAACCTCATCAATGAGTTGTAGCTTGTCTTCTGATAGATTTATAAATTCCCCATCAGTCATAGCCATAAGAAAACGATTAGTAATTAATCCAAATATAGCATCACCAAACTTTTCCTTCAGCTCATCTTTGGATGATTCTCTATTACAGAAGTTAATAGAGTTATTTAGATATGGAGTTACCATTCTCTTCCACCCCTTTGAATAATATGGTTTTGGCTTTGGGTATTGATACCTCTGTATGAAAATACAAAGATCAAGCTCTTTGTTAAGTTCAGTTATTATGTCTGAGTAAAGTTCTTTTCTTGTATAACGGTTTAGAGGTATTTTTTTATTTCGAATGTAAAGAATGACAAAATATGTACCATCTTTTTCAAATAAATCATCGTTTTCGCATACGTAAGCTATTTCTTCGTTCTTCAATATAGGGTGGACACTTGATTTGTTATAAATGTCCATCCTTCGAATCGCAATATTCAAAATTGGTTGAAAATCTTCTATGGAATTAGTAGGAGTCCATCGTTCCCCTTGCCCATACGGGTTTGAATACTCCGGTTTAATACCATCTTTTATTTTATGTAGCAAACTCCCATCATAATGATATGACATTTCCGCCCGATAGATAAATCTTGATCTATCTATCTCTTCTTCTGTTAAATACCCTTTTTCATCATTGGAATTTTTAGACACGATAACCATACCGTTATAGTAGTCTGTTATTTTCAAATCAACTATCCCATCTTTACCCATCTGAATAACATTAAATAGTCCATAATAGCGACCATTCATTTTAAAATAAACCTTTATTTTTTCTCCTTTATTCATATACAGTTTAATTGTCTAACAGTTAACACAAAAATACAATAAATATTATGTTTATGACCTCATTTTGTGACAATTTTTTTCTCTCCATATGATTAATGCTTATCAGAGTAAAAAATATGTTGGTTGTGATGTACTTACTTTGCCAACTCATATTTACCCTCAATCCATTTAGCAAGGTTTGTCATATCCTCATTAATTTTGCGAGTTATGTGTAAGCTCGGCAGATAATGCCTTGCCGTCTTGTAACGGTAAGTTTTTATCAGCCTACCCCCGAAGCGTACTTACACGTCTCCATGTATAGGCTCTCCATCTATAACATCATTTTTTTTACAGTTTTGAATGTTGGCATTGTACTCCATGCATATAACTAAGGTCTTTCTGTATATTCGGAACATCTTATCCTCCTATTCATATTTACCTTTTAACCCTTTGAGAGTACGTACATGATACATTACAACTTCTCCATGTTTTCCACACAGCTTACATGTTTTAGCAGTGCGTCTCTCTGTTAGGCTAAGCAATGGAGTTTTAAACAAGTATGGAAGGTTTCGTACTTTGCAGGCTCATAGTCCGTTTTGTGAGCAAAACTTTCGTTGTAAAATACTCTGTACTTCGTTTCACCCTTTTTATCTATAAAAGGTACTGCAAAGAGATTATCTTTGCGATACTTGTTTGTAACCTCTCTTACTGACAAATTTAGCTTTTGGGCAAGTGTTTGGTACATTGAGAACCTCATGATACAGCAAAAAGAGCGTCCTAATACTGATGACTATTCCCAATAAAGGCATTTCCTAATAGCAGTTAATCTCAGCATATTCATTCAGAATGTGTTTTTTTATTGTCGATATTGAAATCTTTCTTTATACTTAAAATGGTTGAAACAGATTTATTTGTTAGCTTAGCAACATTTCGGATAGAATATCCCTTCTTCAGCAAAGAAATAGCCTCTTTGTATTCTTCTCTTTTCTGTTCCAGGCTTTTTTTGCTTCCCGGTCTCCGTCCCAACCTCCCCCCTTTCTCAATATACAACTCCCGTCCGCTATTTAGACGATCGATGATTCCCTGGCGTTCCATAGCTGCCAGTTCTCCTAACAAAGTAGTTACCAGAGAAGACAAAGGATTTACTGTCTTGTCAGGCCGTAATGTTTCCAGGTTCAAATTTTGGATGTACACACATACCTTATGTGTATGCAGTATATCAAGTGCCTTTAAGATTTCCAAGGTGGAACGTCCCAAGCGTGAAATCTCGGATAAGAGTAACATATCCACCTGGTTCTGCGGATCTATGCAGTATTCCAAACAACGGCTTAATACCGGGCGATCTACATTGGCCTTTCGTCCGCTTACCTTTTCTTCAAAGACCGCAACCACCTTGTCTCCCCGTCCGGTTGCAAATCTTTCCAAATCAACAACCTGCCGCTCGGTCGATTGCCTGGCAGATTGTGAGCTTACACGTGAATAAATAACCACATTCATGTCTTTTGTTTTTGTTCTTCTTTATCTATTATTGTGAGCTACTCACGCCTAAAGGCATGAGAGCTCACAATATTCTCCGGCAGGAAATACCTAGCTGCTTCCGGATGTTCGGGTGTCCTTTTCAGGAAAAGGACGAGATGCACCTGCTGCCCCCTTTTGACGAATGGGAGGCTTTGTGCTTTTTCTGATAAAGAGTGAGCCAATCGTTGTGCATCTTCTCCGTTCGTCCACTTACATTCTCCGATAAGAATATGTTTCTTGTCGAAGGATTCTGCTACGATATCTAGTTCTATCATCGTTCCCTCTTTGTTGTCATTGGGGAATATCTTCCCCCACCACCTGGAAGCCATGTTGTAGATGATACCGTCTATTTCGTTACCGCTTACATATTGTCGGCACAAGTGTTCCCAACAGTCACCTACATATAGGCTGAATTGTGTCTCTATCAGGCGCATGACGGTGTCGATACGTCCCAGTTCGAGGATAGAATGGTACGGTGCGACGAATCGGTAGTAAAACTGCAACATATTGTCATTGATGCGATAAATGCCTTTCTTGCTTTTTTTCTCACTCTCGCCGAAAGGTATCTCACGCCTGACATATCCTAACTCACGTAATTTGCTTAGTGGTTCGGAAATTTGATTCGCATCCTTCCCTGCTCTTGATGCAATTTCGGTAATGCGGTTGACGCCGTTCCCAATGATAGATAAGATGGTAGAGGTCTGTACTGTATCTCGCAGGTCATCACGAAGAAGTCTTTGGGGCTCTTCAGCCAATATCCCTTTGGTATCTAAAATCAATTTTCGGATGGCGGTGTTCATGTCCGAATAATCGGCTCTCAGTTCCCAGTATCTGGGTATCCCTCCCCAAATGGAGTATTCTTCCACTGCGGAGATTCTATCCACTTCCAACGCTTGGCTGATGTAGGATACGGGGATTGGCTCTAATTTGACAATCTCATCGGCCAAGCCATACAAGGGTTCTCTTTTATCCAGTACATATCCTTGCATGAGTTGTTGGGAAGAACCGCAAATAATCAAGTCATATTTGAGTGTTTTCCCATTAAGTAGCTTTTGGATGACCGATGGCAAGGAAGTACAGCTCTTGACCATGTACGGGAATTCGTCCAGACAAACGGTTATACGCCGGGTTAGCTTGTCATTCAACTCCAATAGCAGCGTTTCCCAGTCAGGATAAATCATTTTATCAAACCGGGGGATGCAGTAAGCAATGGTCTTGGCGAACAAGGCACGCTGGTTGGTCTCATTAGTCTGGTCACTCAGAAAATAGACATCATCGTCTTTCATTATCTCCTTGATGAGCGTGGATTTACCGATGCGTCTTCTACCGTATATAACAAGAAATTGGGGCGTTTCTCTTAAAAACGCATTTTGTAGTCTTTCCAAAGAGTCTTGTCTGTCTATGAACTGGTTGAATTTCATTTATATGAGTTTTATATTATAAGTGAGAAAGATTATCTTTCACAAAGATAATCATGTTCGTTCAAATATAAAAGAGGAAACACCCGATTTCTTTAAGAATTAAGCGAGAATTCCCGTATCATATCAAGGTTATAAATATCAATAACACGTTTAACCTTTCGAGAACCTTCTAAACGAACTATTTCCATTTTGGAAACAGTTGCTTCCTTCTCTAATTCTCCATTTCGAATAATATTGCGTATATGTTTAGAAATAGCTGGAACTTCAGTCCCAAATAATTCAGCTATTTGTGCTTGTGTCAGCCATACCGTTTCATCTTCCAAACGTACTTCCAGCTTAACGGCTTCGTCCGACTGATATAATATGATTTCTCCTTGATGTTCCATATCTATGTCTTTATGGAGCATAAAATACGAAATTTATTCAAAGAATTATTTCAATACAAAAAACATAGTGTATTGAAAACGAGTTTTAGATTTATTTCAATACACTATGTTAATTGATACAAACTATATGTTGTTATGCACGACTTTAAAAGGAAACAATATTAAATCATCAGCAATGCTATTACTATTTCAACGTTAAAATAGCCAATGATTGGAATTTATATGTGTCCATTTCAATGCGCGCATCCACATTATCTATAGTAACACGAACAAGATCAGCCTTCTTATACATACTATCGAATTTCCAATAAGAGACCAACTCATGCATCTCGTCATCTCCAAAAATAAAAGAAGAAGCAAAATTATGAGTAATCACTTCGGGCTTTTTGTGAAGATGCCAGTCTGCCATTCCTAAATGAATACCTAAAGCATTATGACCCTTCACATTTTCTAACTCTATAATCCCGGAAAACGTGAACTGATCTTTAGAATTAGGAGGAATAAAAACATAAGAATAAGTACCTTTCTCCAGAATAGGAAGCTTTGTATCACTCAGAGTAGTCGATATCCCCTCCAACAAATCCTTACCTGATTCATCAACAAAAGCTATATAATAATTATAGTTATAAGGAGGATAGAAATCATCCACATTTTTGTCACAACTACCAAGCAATAAAGATAACAAACAAAAAAACAAAGTAAAATATGTATGTTTCATAACGTATCATTTTTTAGGATAAACATATAAATTCTGTCTATCATATTCAAAATTTCCATATCCTGAATCTACATCACTAAAATTATACCATGCATTAGCTTCTCCTCCCCATCCCCAATTCATATAAAACAAAAGATAACCAGAACCGGAAGACCTTTGTGGAGCCCAGTATGCAGGAAGTCCACAACTTGAATAGCTCGGATTGGTAGAGCGATTTACAAGATACTCCACAAAATAGTTTGCACATGTATTCCACCTCTCAGCTCCTTCACACACCCAGGCATGTCCATCCCAACTAAAACCCATAAATTCCTTCTGATTTCCCCGCATATATACCGGACGATGATTGATAAATATTTCATCTTCTACTTCCCAAGATTTATGTTCCTTTAGCTCCACATTATATCCTTTAGCCCAAAAGCCAAGTGCAGCTTTACCAATAGAGGATTTAGATGCCGATTCACCATATTCCATATCCACAGCCTTACCTACATCTGCTATCAATGTTTGAGTAGCTATTGTTGCTGTTGTATTGGGCATGTCACTCCAATTATAAGTAGCAGGCCATTCATGGTATCTCATGATTTGGGCCACAGCAATAGCAACACAACCTGCAAGACAATTTTGGGGACATAACCCGTTAAAAGGACTTTTTTGACTCCATACAGTATTAATTAACGGCCCAACCCTTTCATGGGGATCTCGTTTATAGCCTACAATCGTAAATTCAAGTGGAGAACCGTAAAGTTCAGCCTTCTCAACATAACTATCATATTCTGATTGAGAAAGGAAAGAACGAGCACTGGTCAACGGGCCGAAAGAATATCCTGGACACAGTTCATATAATTCATTCATACGTTGACGAAATAACACCCCATCATTTAAAGCATCAAGAGGGGCAACTTCTACTTCTTGTTTATCATAAGCAACCCACATTCTCTGAAACTCTGCTTGGGAATCTCCACCCCAAGAACTACTTTCCACAATTTTTTGTATTGTTTTTTCCGACCAAACAGAAAATCCTGTCTTCATAGCTTCTTCTACATTCATTGAACCGGTTTCAGAATATGCAAGAATCGGATAGTAATTCTTAGTAGCGCTTACTATTACAAATCCACCACTTTCATAGTTAATTACATACATACAAGGCACACCATTTTCATTGTAAATAGTTCTTATTTCTCTAGCAGTCTTATCAGAAGTTGCTTCAGGAACAACAGAACTGTTTCTTGTGTGCACGCAATTCCCATTTCCATTGTTATTTAGAAACAAGGAACCCACTTTAGAGGCTTGACTAACTGACACAAAGTGTTCATCATCAATAATGTTAGCACAAGTAGCATCTGCTTCCATAGGAGAAATATCAAAGTTATCTTCATTACAAGAACAAAAAACTACAGCAATCCACACAAACAATAAATACTTTTTCATAGGCATTAAATTTAATAAAGATTATATAGTGATATCCTTCACACACAATCAGCTTTTGAATTCGTAATAAATACACCTTGTCATCAAAGCAATTTCACCGATTGTTTATAAAAATAGCGATTTAAAATATATTATCATACAACAATATAGTCAAAAAATAGAACAATACAGTCAAAATGATTCTTTAATACCTTAATTCACACCATTGGAGATAAAAATATGTCATTGGAGCGGGCAAAGCTCATTCAAAAGCTTCTCACAGTCAATTCCAATCTGTCGATAATTCTGTTCCACCTCCCTATCAGTTGTTAACTTCACTATCGGTAACGGTTTTTCATCCAGTGAAAACTTTTCAAACCGTGTTTTTATTCGGCTTACATTAGACTCCCCTGCAGAAAGTATAAATTCTCCTTTCTGCAATTCAGCAAATTTATTGCTATCATAAATTTCCTCCTTCTGTTTGCTCCTGGTAACACTACTATTGTATCGACCAGAACTGGACCCCGCGGAAATACTTTTCTTTTCCTTCTCCTCCTTTCCAAAAAACAAGGGATAATACTTCAATGCTTCCACATCTTTTGTTTTCCCCAGGAATAAATTAGCAAAATTGGCCATAATGGAAACCCTATCCTCCTTACCATACAATTTATCGAATTTCGTACCGGATTGTGTCAATACAAGAAATGAAACGCCATATTCTCTCAAGACCGATGGCAAAGATTGGAAGTCATTCACTTTAACGGTAGTCATTTCATCAAGAACAAATGCGAATTTCACACGATTACCAAACTCAATCCGACGTGCAGCAAGGGGAACTAACATCGCTACAATAGGAGAAATCATACTCTCAATCGCAAAGTTATTTGAAACAGCAAAGAGCTTCGGATCTTCCGGATCTATCAAGTCATAGATAAAATCATTACCAGAAAGGACATAACATACGTTCTTGTTAGTAGCTAAATTACTGATATAGTTATTGATGGAAAATATCACAGAACTTTGGGTACGTTCACTGCCCTTGGAGCCAAGAAACGCACCAGCTTTCATCTTAGACATCATATCCCCCTCCAGAAAACGCGTCAATTGTTCCGGTGTGGCCATTAGGATGAAATTGAGAATATGCGGAAGGGTGCAATACTTCTCGTAATCACCCTGAAATTTATAGAATCTCACCGCCACACCGCAAAGTAATCCAAGCGCAGCCTGAAACCATTCATCAGTATTACCTTTCTCAGGTTTCATTGCATTAAAGAAGTCCGTCATCGCCTGGAAGAGCATAGTTTCATTACGAATCACATTTTTATTAAGAATGTTAAATCTATATGTACGTGACATATCCGTGAAACTTATATAATAGAACTTATAAGGATATTTATACTTCTGCACCAGGTTCCAAGCAGTCTTCGTATAATCATAATCTTTATAATCATAGATGAATCCTGCCCATCCATAACGTATATACTGTTCAAGAATGGGCTTACCTATCGAGGCAGTCTTACCGGAACCGGCACCCCCCAAAACCATGAAATTATCACGTGGATAATAGAATTCAAGCTGACCGCTTTCGCTGCCAAGAATAAATGTATCTTCGTCTTTTCTAGGCTTGGCTTTCTCGACACCAGATTCATTGAGCAAATATTTGGTAACAAAAAATAATGAAAAAACAACAATCAAATAAAAGGATAATTGAACCTCAAAAAAACAGAGAAATACGTACGAAACTATCAAAGTAAGAAAAAAACCTCCACAAGCATACAATACAAGATTTTTCCATTTTCTTACAAACGGATTAATGCCCATAAGAAAAATCAAACATGCAGAAAGAAACAAACATTCAATAAAAATCAAACTCATATCACTGACTCATTTTCCAATAAAATATTTTTAATTTTTTGCTTTAAATACAACTTGACAGATTTCTTTGTTGGATGAAGAATTAGAGTAATATTTCTTGCACCAGTCATAAATTGCCTCTCCTCTTTCATATCCTCCATTACCTCATGTATAATCTTATTCTGAATCTTATTTTTATAGCTGGAATAACTGCTATCGTGATAGTAAAAGCGTTCATCTGCATTTGCTATATATCCATATTTATTACCGAAATGCTGAAAGCAGTCTACCTGCCAACCTTTCATGCTGAAACCATTTTTCACAGCTTTCCCATTAAGAACATTAACATTTCCCATACTTTTAGCCAGAGGCGACAATGATATGGTCTGAGTAACGTCCATCCTGGAAACTATAACATGAGCATGAAGCTGCAATCCTTCTTTCAAGTCTCCCTTACTTCTTAAGCCATCCTTAACCTCTTCATCAAGATATGTATAATGCCGTTCAGTTTCCACTCTTCCAAACCAGAGAAGATCTTCACTTGACAAATCCTTATTTCTATTAAAATTCCTAGCATATATATCCATACAGTCCCTTACGTAATCTTGGAATTCAGAGACAACTTTTTCAATCTCCTTATCCGTCAGTGAAGAAAGAGCTACCACGTTATCTTTTCCTGTCACCTCTTTAATCAAATGGGCAATTTCCCTTTGTGAAGGATTGTAGGATAACATGTAGAATTTATCTTGATTGTTTTTAAGTGTTTTCTTATTGTTGTCTATTTTTTGTATTACTTCGGTCAAAGGCACACTATCCTGATTTTGCGAAAAAAAGAATTTTCCAATACCAGATTCCTTATCCAAGTAATGAGCCAATTTAACACAACTGCCTGCATTAACTGACACTCCCAACTCATTTTTTTCTGGACGATGCAATTTGCTATACATTGATATATGTTCTAATTTTTCTTATTAGTTGATCCCTATGCTCGCGAGACAATAGAAAGAAACCGTCTTTATTAGAAGAAAGAATTCTGTCAGATAATAGTTCTTCAATATCAGATATAATATCCTGAATAACATTATTTTCAATAGCATCCGACCGAAGTTTTTGTATAAGTATATCTTTATTTCGTATATCCGATTTCAATTTCTCATTCATTTGTATTACCTGGTATAATTCCTCCTCAGAAACACTTAACCCTACTTCTGGAGTATTACTTCTATCCGAGAAAAATCCATCCTCAACACTATGTAATATGGGATCAATCTTATTAATCTCAATATTACGTAGAATCTTTATCAGATCATCCATTCTCTTCAATAAAACAGCATTGCCAGACTTCATGGTAGAAACAAAAGTAGCAACTGGAGGTGTTTGACCAAGACGGGGCTCTACGCCGGTCAGCTCGAAATACCCAAGCATCTCATCCAGGCAGTCTGAATAACTGCATCTCTTTTTATATCTATCAAGTCTATTCTTTACATCCTCTTTAATCTTTATACTTTTATATTCCTCTGCCATTTAATTATCTATTTTATTGCAACAAAGATAGTTAATATTAATAATTCCACCTATTTTCCACCAAAAAACAATATATGAAAAATTAATATGCTGATTATATGGCATTTATAAATTAGAATATTTTTAATATTCCACCTTATAAATCATTTTAAATTAAGATATTAATTATATAAATTCTACCAAAATTCTACCTAAAAAATATTATGTATTTTATAACTATCTAATATATAACGCTTTGCGTTATTAAGTTCACAATTTACGTGAACTCTTCTTGCTAATCACATTACACTTCGTTCCATTTCCCTCATCAACAAAGCTACCATTAGGGAAGTAATATATGAAATTAGTTTACAATATCAATCCTAAAAAATGTTTACTCACGCAAGCAGCTACAAAGCTTCTTGAAAAAATCTCATCGGGATACAATTGCAATGCGAATGATATCTGCTTCTAAAACATATTTTATTGGCTTGTTTTTTTGCCCAATTTGGAACTTTTATCAAAATCCGAGGGGATGCTCGTCGAGCACAAAAGAGCCCTTAAAACAGCTTTAAAACAGTCTGTTTTAATTTTTGATTTATTTTCCCTATTCGTTTTTTGTGTTGGAAAGTCATTTTTTGCAGAGGTTTTTGGTTTTCGGAGTATTTTTTGGTCATTTTCTTCTATTTCTTTAGCAGAAAAGAGCAATTAATTCTTTAGCTAAAGCAAGGAGCTTTTTTTAACATTTATAATAAATTGATTTACAACTGTTTATAATTTTACGTTTTCGACTTTGGAAAACACTTTCGACTTTGGAAAGGTTACGTTTTCGACTTTGGAAAACACTTTCGACTTTGGAAAGGTTACGTTTTCGACTTTGGAAAACACTTTCGACTTTGGAAAGGTTACGTTTTCGACTTTGGAAAACACTTTCGACTTTGGAAAGGTTACGTTTTCGAC
>ERZ773162.2716-NODE-2716-length-10675-cov-10.152072_pt1 | contig 10675 bp, 9 predicted proteins | sample MGYA00511113_ERZ773162 | MGnify/ENA primary metagenome ERZ773162 (study PRJEB29015, sample SAMEA2737807) | human gut metagenome | biome: human gut; feature: human-associated habitat; material: faeces | place: China | collected 2012 ... | reverse complement strand
AGAACAGAAAAGGATAGCATGTATGAACTGTCCGCAAAAAATGACCGACTGATATTGAACAGCAGGAGGGAAGAATCTTACGACAGGGCAACCAGAATGATAAGGTCAAGATATTTCGTTATGTTACGGAAGGTACGTTTGACAGTTATTCGTGGCAGCTCATCGAGAATAAACAGAAATTCATCGGACAGATCATGACCAGCAAATCCCCGGTGCGAAGCTGTGAGGATGTGGACGAAGCGGCACTTTCCTATGCAGAAGTCAAGGCACTTGCCACAGGTAATCCCTACATAAAAGAAAAAATGGATCTCGATATTCAGGTATCGAAGCTGAAACTGATGAAGGCAAACCATACCAGTCAGAAGTACAGGCTGGAGGATAACATCACACAACATTATCCGCATCAGATCGCCATTTTCAAGGAGCGTATCGAAGGCTTTACCGCTGATATGAATAAATATGCGAAAAATAAGCCGGAGGATAAGGAGCAGTTCTTTATGCAGGTGGGTGGAAAATCATACACCGACAAAAAGGAAGCTGGAACTGCAATCATAGCCATGTGTAAGGAGATTAAAGGCATCAATGCCAGTGCAGATGTAGGTGAATATCTTGGATTTAAGCTGAATGTAACCTTTGATTCTTTTAACAATAAATTTGTGATGAATGTCAAAGGTGCAATGAGCCACCCGATGGAAGTCGGCTCTGATCCGCTTGGAAATATCACAAGAATCAACAATGTACTGGAAGCCATGCCTTCACAGCTTGAGGAAGCACAGATGAAGCTATCCAATGTGAAACATCAGCTTGAAACAGCAAAAGCAGAGGTAGACAAGCCATTTTCACAGGAAGCAGAACTTGCCGAGAAACTGGAGCGTCTGGCAGAGCTTAATTCTTTACTCAACATGGATGAAAAGGGCGATGATGCGATTGGTATGGATGATGAAGCCGCAGAACCGGAAAAACCACAGGAAACTGTGAAAACAGTGGATAACAAAAGGGACGAGGTCGCAGATATGCCAGCAAAGCAGAGTAATCTTGGGAAAACGGCTGTGGGTGGTAAGCTGTCAGACCGACCGGCAGAACGGACTTCATTGCAAGAAAAACTCGCAGCAATGAAGGCAAGGGTGTCTGGGACACCTGCAGGAAGGGATGCAGCGGATAAGACAAAGAAAAAAGAAGAAATTTTATAGGAAAATCTATTTTATTCCTAAGTTTATTCCCAACCTGTCAGCATTATTTGGGTTGGGAATATTAAAAAGTGTTATAGCAGTTTATGTAAGGGCAGTCCGTAGTGGCTGCCTTTTATCGTACAAGATGGAGGTCGTTTATGGCAGACAACAATACAGAAAAACAGCGTGTGCAGGAGCTTACGAACAAACTGGAGCAGGGATTGCAGGACTTATTCAACAGCGATAGTTACCGCAATTATCTTAGTACAATGTCAAAATTTCATAATTACAGTTTTAACAACACGCTCTTAATTGCGATGCAAAAGCCTGACGCTACGTTAGTGGCCGGATACAAGGCTTGGCAGAAAAATTTTGAGCGTCATGTAAATAAAGGGGAAAAGGCAATCCGTATCCTTGCACCTGCACCCTATAAAATCAAAGAGGAGAGGGACAAGATTGATCCGGTCACACAAGAACTTTTACTTGATAAAGACGGAAATCCGCAGAAAGAGGAAGTCGAGATAACAATTCCGGCATTCCGGGCAGTATCTGTTTTTGATGTGGCGCAGACAGACGGAAAGCCGATACCGGAACTTGCGGCAAAGGAGCTTCTTTCAGATGTGGAAGGGTATCAGGATATGATTCGTGCAGTAGAAGCCATTTCACCAGTACCGATTGAACTGGAGGAGATAGCCGGAGATTCCAAAGGCTACTATGACAGGGAAGCAAAGCGGATTGCGGTACAGGAAAACATGAGCGAGAGCCAGACATTAAAGACCATGATTCATGAGGTGGCTCATTCCAAGCTGCACAGCAAGGAAGTGGAGCAGGATGAGCAGATGCGAAAAGACCGCAACACTAAAGAGGTGGAAGCGGAGAGCATAGCTTATACGGTATGTCAGCATTTTGGAGTGGACACTTCCGATTATTCCTTTGGATATATTGCCGGATGGAGCAGTGGCAGAGATACCAAGGAACTGAGAGCTTCCATGGATACGATACGGAGGACAGCTTCGGAGTTGATTACCGGGATAGAGGAACAATTACAGGAATTACAAAGGAACAGGGAAGTATCACAGGAACAGACAAAGGAAAGTATTCTCCTCATACAGAATACGGACCTTTCAGAGTTCAGTCTGCTTGATGTATATGGCATGGACAGACCAGAACTGATGCAGGCATTGTCAGAAATGACAGACGATGACAAGTTGAGCATACAGGCATATTTGGAAAGCAGGGGTGCATGGACAACGGAAATCGGCAATCAGGATTCCAGAGAGTACGGAGAGTATCATCTGGATGTGCGTTATAACACGGATACAGATGAGCTGATTGATATGAAGGAGAGAAAGGCGGTCTATGATAAGGCAATGGAGCCGATCAATGCCGATGATGTGGTTGTTAAGTTCGCTTCCATTTTTGAAAGCGAATGGGAGGTTTTGAAAATCACAAATATGTTAAGGGATGATGTCGGAAAAATGCTTAAAGATATGGCTTCTCTTGATGAAAAAGAATGGGATGGCAATTACCTTTCATATATGGAAAAACAGGGAGCGGAAATCACGTTACTTGCGTCCAGTAGTAAGGAATTAAATGGAAATATGCCGGACTTTTGGGATTATGAATACGATTTTGATGCAGGTCTGACGGATGCGGAGGAATTGTCTGTCATGCAACAGGCAGAGCATATCATTAACCGTTTGGAGCATGGACAGCCTGCCTTTTCCGATGATGAAAGAAATCTGATTGTGAATTATGCGTATAAGCTGGGGGATATGGAGAAAACAAGGGAGCTTGCAGAACATATCTATGCACAGGAAGTGGATGGAAATCAGGATGTCGCATTAGCAATGATTGATGCACAGGCAGAAATTGACGCACTTCCGGATAGCATGGTCAGCATATCCGAAATGCAGGAATATGGCTATACGTGGAATGAAATGCTTCCGTTGACGCAGGAGAGAGCATTGGAACTGTTCGATGGTGACTTGCCTGTGTATCTTCTGCATACGGATGGTTCAGAGACTACCGTATCCGACAGAAAACAGATTGAGAAACATGACGGGATGTGCGGAATAGAAAAAGGGGACTGGCAGAATGAACGGAAACTTCGCATGATGCAGGAAGAATTATCAGAGAGTGATTCCAACAGGGAAGCACAGCTTTTGTATGGAAATACCGATAAATATGGAATTTTCCAGTTAAAGGATGATCCGGAACTGGATAAGTTCCGTTTTGAGGGAACGGAAAGCCTGAAGCGTATGGGAATAACCAAAGACAATTTTGATGCGGTATTGCCGGAAAATTATAAACTGGTGTATTTGGGCGAATTGTCAGAATTGCAGGGACAGACGCAATCGGAAACACTGGAAGCAATCTATACAAAGTTCAATATTGATCATCCGGCAGATTACAAGGCACATTCCCTGTCGGTCAGCGATATTGTGGTATTACATGAGAACGGGGAAAACACCGCACACTTTGTAGATTCTTTTGGATTTACAGAACTGCCGAAGTTCATGCTGACACTGGAGGGCAAAGAGAATGAGATAGAGACGGAGCTTGCGGTTCATATCGCAGACCGTTATATCCTGATGCACGAATGTGAGGAGGGATATGATTATTCCATTCTGGATGAACAGTACCATTTGCTGGATGGCGGTGTCTACGATAACCCGGATATTACGATTCAGCGTGCAATGGATATGGTGATTGCGGATTTGAAAGAACTGAGGTTTTCAGCGGTCACAGAGCAGTATTATCGTGATGAATTTTTGCAGGGCGAGGTGTATGCAGGTTCCGAAGCAGAGATTGTTGATTTTGAGGAACTTTCGGAGAAAGCCGAGGAAGTGGAACAGGCAGATTTGGAAGCAAAGCAGGCAGAATTTAGAGAGAACAATCCGGATGTGGTTGCAGATTTCCGGGCAAGGACGGAAGAACTGTTTCACAGTTTGGACGGACAGAGTGCGGACGATATAGAAAAAACGGTATATGCCTATGTACAGTCGCAGATTGACGAGTACGGTCTGGATGCAGAGATTGTGGATGTAGTGGTAGCCGGGAGCCGATGCAGAGGTATTGAGCAGGAAAATTCGGATTTGGATGTGGTTGTGGAATACACAGGCTCCACCAGAGAAGATGACCTTTTTAATATGCTCCATGAGGACAGCATTTATATTGCAGGCATACAGGTAGATATTAACCCGATTACAGAGGGCAGAACCGGAACATTGGAGACTTATCTGCCAAAAGTGGAAACCTATCTGCAGGAGAAGGCACAGCAGGAACAGGTCAATACACAGCTTGTAACACAAGGGCGGGAACAGGAACCGACAGAGCAGACGGAACTGGCAAATGAACCTGTTATTGAGCCGGAGACCGTCCATGTGACATTTACAGTGGCAGAATGTGGCGAATTTCACAATATGGGAGAATATCATGAGGGGATAGAAACGATTGAGGAAGCCATTCAGATTTATCAAGCCATTGATCCGTCCCGGATGAACGGTATCCCTTCGCTTGGTGTGAATATGCACATCGAGGGAACAGAAGAATGGGAAGATGAGCAGGTGGACATTTTGAGTGGAAAATGTATTGATGTTGATTTCCTGAATTACACACCGGAGCTTCAGGACACTCCGAAAGTGCAGGATGCACTAAAGAAATTGATTGTAGCTTTCCCGGAGAAAGAGGTCAATGACCGGGAAACAAAAGAGCAGAAAATACAGACACTTGCGGCAGAACTTGACCAGTTATCTTATGAGATTGATACATATGGATATAGAGATTCGGTATCAGACAGAGAATCACAGATACAAATGATTGCTGATGATATAAGAACTGGAAATGTGAAACCTCTAAGTATTTTCTTACAGGCATCTATTGACGAGGGGATAGACGAGGACAGTGAGAGACAGGCAAAGGAACTGCTTGTGAAATTGGCAGAATACAAGCCGCTTGCTAAGATCGAGGAACTGGAGGAACAGAATTATAACATGATTGATGAGAGACTCAACAATGGCGTGGAAAAATTCAATCGTGAGGAAGAAAAGAAAGAACAGCAGGAAAAGCCACAGGCACGTTCTTCCTTAAAGGAGCGACTGGCAGCCAAGCAGAAGGAAGCAACGCAGGGAAACAATAAGGATACGAAGGAACAGGAAAAATCAAAAAATTCGCATAGGGAGATGTAGGTTGATGAATAAATTCACAGTAGAAGAAATCAATTTCATGTGTGTTTTTGAGACACAGAACAGAATGAAGATGATGGAAGAAATCAGACGGATAATGCCGTACATAAAGGACAGCGATATGGAAGATCTTTCTAGGCAGGTGTTGAGAAAGTTGGATGGCATGACAGATAAGGAATTTGCGGAAAATTCATTAGAAGCGGTAGAAGAATAGCGGTATCGAGTGGGTAGTCAGTTGCAATGGCTGGCTACCTGCTTTTTTAATTTGGCAAATTTTTGACATATAAAATTGATTGAGAAAAATCATGGGGTAAGGTATAATTTCGGTATGAGTCATGATATCAGATGAAAAATGAATGTTTCTATTTTAGAAAATACCTGACAGTTATAGACAGTTTGGAGGTTCTAGTGTGAAAAATGAAAAATTAGAAATAATAGAAAGTAACGAATTTCAAAATTTATTTGATAAATCAAAAAAGCTGATTGACAGTGCCAGAAGTAATATGGGACAAATGGCAAATGCAATTACAGTTCTTACCAGTTTTCTGCTTGGAAGATATATTATAGAGCAGGAACAGCAGGGTTCAGAAAGAGCAAAATATGGAGCAAAAGTCTTGGATTCTTTGTCATCATATTTGACAGAAGAATATGGCAGAGGTTTTTCAAGAAGCAATGTTGCAGGAATGCGTCAATTTTACATGGCTTACAAAGATAGAGAAGATGAAATTATCCAATCGGGAATTGGACAATTTGAACAGGCTTTTGGAATTGTCCAATCAGGAATTGGACAATTAGAAACGGCATACAAAAAAATGCCATTTAAGCTGAGCTGGACACATTATCAGATACTTATGCGTATAGAGGATAAGGACGAAAGAGACTTTTATGAAAAGGAAGCAATACGTTCTAACTGGAATGTAAGCACCTTAAAAAGACAATTTCACTCCAGTTTGTATGAAAGACTTGCATTGAGCAGAGATAAAAATGATGTGATGCGATTGGCAAATGAAGGTGCCGTTCCGCAGAAACCAGAAGATATTTTACATACTCCGTATGTACTGGAGTTTGCAGGACTGGAGGATAAAGCAGCATATCATGAAAGTGATCTGGAATCGGCGGTAATTGGGAAAATGCAGAAGTTTCTTTTGGAGTTGGGGAAAGGCTTTCTCTTTGAACAGCGGCAAAAGAGGTTTACATTTAATGACAAAAATTTTTATGTGGACCTGGTTCTGTATAACAGATTGTTAAGGTGCTATGTCTTGATAGATTTTAAGATTGATGAGCTTACACATCAGGACTTAGGACAGATGCAGATGTATGTAAACTATTATGACCGGTATGAGAAAATTGAGGGAGAAAATCCGACGATTGGTATCTTACTCTGTAAGCAAAGTGATGAGGCTCTTGTCGATTTAACACTCCCGGAAAATGCCAATATTTATGCAAAAGAGTATAAATTATATTTGCCGGATAAAAAGCTGTTACAGAAAAAGCTAAAAGAATGGCTGGATGAAGAACAGAATTGATTCAGAGGGAGAGTGCTATCTGGGGGGGGTAGCATTCTCGTTAATAACAACAATTACGTTTGTGACCTTACTATTAGTGGTTTGTTTTTACACAGATGTGATTGTATTCCCAATTAAAATTATGTCGCTGAGATAACACGCGGTGGAAAGGGCAAAGAGATAAAATCTATTCCGATATATGCTGTAGGGAGTAGATTTCCGTATAATTAGAGTATTTTGTACTTTTTGTGATGATGACACCTTCCTTTAATGACTGATTTGAGTTTATAAATATTTTATTTAGCAATAGAAAATGACTTTCAAGAATTTACACTACCTTAACGTGAATACTTGTTGACTTCTGGATACATCAAAATCATCAATTATGAAATATAGCAGAAACAGAAATGGTATGACAGCACCACAAACATTTGATGTTGACAATGTTAATGCGAAATATGATTAAAAATTTTAATATTAAATATGGAGGATGATGATATGAAAAAAAGAGCGTTTATGCTAGTTGGCATATTATTGATTTCAATTGTTATGAGTGCTTGTAGTTCAAATTCAAAATCCACAACAAATGAAAATGAAACTACTATTATTCAAGCGGAATATCCTGTATATGATACTGCGGAAGAAATTGTTGATGCTTCAGATTTAGTTTTTAGTGGTACAGTTACGGAAATTAATTATGAATCACTGAATGTTAAATCAGAAACAGGAGCCGATTCTGAAACTGGATTAGTTGAAGCTACAGAAATTCCATATACAATTTTTGATATTAGTATTGAAAAGGTGTATAAAGGAAATGTAGAATCAAGTTCAATTTCAATAAAACGACCAGGTGGAAAGATAGATGGTCAATTTTTTGTTGTAGAAGGTGCTTCAACAATCGAAGTGGGAGAAACATATCTGTTTATTACACAAACATATGAAAATGCTTATCCTAGTCTGTTAAATGTGACGCAAGCCTCATTCGATATGAGCAAACCTGAAGTTTTAAATAGTGAACAAGGCAATGCGAGAATCACTTTATCCGAAGTTTTAGAATATTTGGATTCAATCAATTAGAAGGTAAGATTAGAATAGCTCAGTTGTTGATAATTGTACCAATTTATGCTGATAGGGTAATCTATGTAAATCTGGCTGTTGAAAATCAATTACATGATTTTGAGGAGCTTGTATTATCAAATTCATTACGTTTTGGAACGGTCAATTATTGCAGAAAAGAGAGACTGGAAGAATTTTGCAATTCAAAAGAGACTATACTTATCATAGATGAAATTCAGGAAAGCAGTATGGTTTATAACAGCATAAGGGCACTTCAGGGAGAACTTAACTGTCATGTGGCTGTTAAGGAAAATTTAAATTTTATATTTTAAATAAAAGCAATCAGAAAATCAATCGTAAAAAATACGATTGATTCAGACTGTAGACAAAGTACTCCGAGAAACGAAAGTTTCTCCCCCCTATTGGTTTATAAGCTGTGGTTTTTGTTTTTTGTCTGTTGTTCCTGCACCGGATCGGTTTGTGTTCGTCCGAGATACCGATTAAGATTTTCCTGTTTCCGCTTTAAATTCCACACCTCTTTTTCACAGCTCTTGTAGGTTGTGGTCAGTTCTTTTTTCTGCGTTTCCAATGCCTGATATTCGGCTCGCAGCTTATCCACATTCAATCCTTTTAGCTTGATGCCTGCCTGTTCAAGCATACGCCTTGCACCGCCATAAAGGATAATCTGGCTCTCGTATCTGCGGAAATATGCGTCCGGGTTCTTGGCTTTTTTGTAGGCGATATGGTAAGAGCGGTTGTCCTTGTACTGCTCGGCATATTTGATGATTTCCGCAAGGTTTTTCATGCGGTGTTCCAGTTCCACAACGCTCTGTTTGGCGGACTTTCCCGCTTCGTTTTTTACAGTAATTTTATGCTCCAGATCGGAGAGAGAACCAGCTTCATTATAGCTTTGTGCGGCGATTTTCAGATTCTCGATTGCCGCCCACTGTTGCAGTCCGGGACTGTTCTGGAATTTCTCGTCCGAGGTGTCAATGATCTTGCGGGAAGAGTAGTCTTTTTTCGGGATAACTGCCTTTCGTTCCCGTTTCTTTTCGATGCGTTCCCGGATACGTTTCTTTGTGTATTCTTTCCCTAAAGACCTTGCACTACCACGGACAAAATGCTCCTTGTCCAGAGGGCGGAAAGAGATATATTTTGCAGCATCTTCTCCAAAAGTTTCCCCTTTGATTTCGTAACCTTTTGCCCGCATAAGAAGCAGAAATTCTTCATAGGTGGAAGCCGACTTGATGAAAAAATTGATGTCCTGTCGAAGCTGTGTTTTCCAAGTCGAACCATTCTGATCAGACTGCCATTCTTTGTATTTTTTACCACGTTCACCACCCGGAATGATGACGGAAAGATTGTGTTCCCTGCACAGTTCATCACTCAGTTTACGGATGTGGTAATAGGACTGTTTGCAGTCGTGATATTTGTTGTGTTCGATGTTGTCAGCGGCACAAAAAATGATGTGATTATGAACGTGTTCTTTGTCAATATGGGTGGTAACAACATACGAATATTTTCCCTCTAAAAGTTTATCTGCAAGCTCCTTTCCAATGTGGTGCGCTTCTTCAAAACCGACCTCGCCCGGAGCAAAAGCCTGTATGAGATGATAGGCTTTGTTGGGACTGTTTTCCCTGCAATGGTCAAGCGTATATTTAAAGTCAATTGCCGCAGTTTCGGGCGCACACGCATAAGACGAAACATAGATTTGTTCATCGGTTTTGTCCGGGTTGCAGATATATTCTATGGCTTTATCAACGGTTGCTTTGATAGCATGGATTTTTGTGTATGCCATACCTCATTCATCAACTCCTTTACTTCGTTTATATCCTCTTGATAAATGTTTCCAGTGCTGTTTACCCTCTTTGCAATCTGGTTTAAATTGGAGCTGATACGTCCCAACTCCGTATTATAATTTCGCAGGTAACTGTAATCAACATCATACACATATCCATATAAGATCAGCTTGCGCAGGAAGGCAGACATACTCTTCATGCCGGATGCTTTGAACTTGGTATTGAGGATGTACTGCTCATCATCGCTGAGATAAAATTGCACCGGATTGGTGCGGTTTCGCTTTGCTATTTCTGCCACTTCCTTTCTCTCTTTTGGGTACAAAAAAACTGCTGTAAAATGTTCGATTTTTACAACAGTTTGTTTCAAGTTTTATTTAGTTTTGGGCATAACTATCCAAAACAAATTGTAGCAAAAGCGGCAGGAAAGGTCAAGGTATTCCACAGGAAAACCGAAGAAAAAATAAAAGAGGGTTAGGGATGCTTCCCTATGGAAATTCACACGCATATACGATAGTAAAGTGTGGGGAATTTCGCCTGTGTCATGACACAGGCAGTGCTTGCTAAGGTTGTTTTTGGCACTCCTGGAGGGTGTGCCGGATGCTTCATTAGTTTAGAAAAAGTAAATAAAGACTTGACGTTTAAATCTTACACGCGTAAGATATAGGGTGATATCAATTTCAAATTTTAAAAAGGAATGGAGGAAGGCACATGAAGATACAGAGAAAAATATGGAACTATATATTGATATTTGTACTTGGTATGATGGGCATGATTACAATTATCTTCTTTTTAGTTGAGAAATTGCTGGGGGACGGGAGATGTTATATACCGCAGAGTGCAATTATGATTGCTTTGATGTTATGCGTGTTTTGGCAGGTAGCATTGATAACAGTGGCATGTCTGTTAGGAAGACTAACTATTAAAAGTCAAGCCTTAAAATGATATTTTTTGAATAAAAT
>ERZ773162.2708-NODE-2708-length-10705-cov-11.838873_pt1 | contig 10705 bp, 10 predicted proteins | sample MGYA00511113_ERZ773162 | MGnify/ENA primary metagenome ERZ773162 (study PRJEB29015, sample SAMEA2737807) | human gut metagenome | biome: human gut; feature: human-associated habitat; material: faeces | place: China | collected 2012 ... | reverse complement strand
ATATAAATGCAGGAATTTGAACAAAAAATACTGGAACAATATGATATAGAAGTAAGCAGCACCCGCAAAGTCAGGGGTGCTGTTTTATGCGAAACAAATAAGGGATTATTCCTTTTAAAGGAGATTACAACATCTGAGAAGAGAATCCCTGCGTTATGTGAACTTTATACACGGCTTTATGAGCAGGGGTATCATAGGATCGATTATGTGGTCACGAACCGTAACGGCGAATATATATCTGCATTGGATAACGGAGACCGGTACATATTAAAGAAATGTTTTGCCGGACGTGAATGCGACATTAAGAAGACAAGGGAAATATTTGAAGCGGCGGGAAATCTGGCAAAACTACATATCATTATGCGTTATGAACTGGAACATGGGATACCGGAAGGAACCAAAACAGATGAAAAATACAGACGGCATAATCGTGAATTGAAAAAGGTCCGGCAGTTTACAAGAAAAGTTGTTCCCAAGGGTGAGTTTGAATTTGCCTTTTTGAAGCAGTTTGATCAGATGTATCAATGGGCAGAGGCAGCAGTGGAAGAACTGGAGCGGTCGGATTATGAGAAACTGTATGCCGAAGAGATGAAGAAGTTCGGTATGATACATGGAGAGTATAATTATCATAATATCATTATGACAAAAGAAGGAATCGCCACAACCAATTTTGAAAAATTCCGCAGGGACATTCAGGTGGAAGATCTGTATTATTTCCTCAGGAAGGTTCTGGAAAAAAGTGGATGGAAGATCCGCCTGGGTGATGGCATGCTGAATGCCTATTCGGCAATACATCCGCTTACGGAGGGCGAAATGGAATATCTGAAGATCCGTCTGATCTATCCGGAAAAATTCTGGAAAACGGCCAATTCGTATTATTGTACAAATAAAGCATGGATATCGGTAAAAAACATAGAAAAGCTTCAGACTGCGATAAGGCAGACAGAAGAGAAAAAAATGTTTTTAAAAGAAGTATTTGGATTTGAACTTTAAAGGTATGGTAAAATAGCGAAAAAGCTTGAAAATACAGGGGAAACGGGGGATTTACCTTGACATTCACAGTGAAAACAGGTATAACAGTACATAAAGGCATGCCATATGACGGGTATGGACGTTGACTTTGTATAAAAAGAATTGAAATCGTGAATTCTAAATGTAAATAAGAGGAGGAACAATCCATGAATAAGACAGAACTGATCGCAGCAATTGCTGACCAGGCAGAATTATCAAAGAAAGACTCTGAAAAAGCTTTAAAAGCTTTTATCGATGTTGTTACAGAAGAATTAAAGAAAGAACATAAAGTACAGGTTGTTGGATTTGGTACTTTCGAAGTAAGCATGAGAGCTGAAAGAGAAGGAAGAAATCCTCAGACAGGCGAGACTATGAAGATTGCTGCATGTAAAGCACCAAAATTCAAAGCTGGTAAAGCATTAAAGGATGCTATCAACGAGTAGTCTGAATTGTAATATTTATAAATGTATTTTATGCCGGAGAGTATCTTGATGCCCTCCGGTTTTTTCAATCGTTATGCGTTCGAAAGAAGCTGCAACCTACAGGCACTGTAGATACCAAAGTATGCAGGAGAATAAAGATATGAGATTAGATAAATTTTTAAAAGTTTCCAGACTGATCAAACGCCGGACCGTAGCTAACGAAGCCTGCGATGCCGGTCGTGTACTGGTGAATGACAAGCCGGCCAAGGCATCGGTAAAGGTAAAACCGGGAGATATCATAGAAATCCAGTTTGGAACAAGAACCGTAAAAGTAGAAGTACTTGATATCAAGGATACGACAAAAAAAGAAGAGGCAGGAGACCTGTTCAAATATTTATAAAATAAATAAAGAGCCTGCGAAAAATCAGCAGATCAGCACAACCTTTCTTAAGTGATCATATGAAAAGTCATAATTTGTGATTCCCGTTCATATGATTAGTAAGAAAGGTTGTGATAGGTTTGGAGACCACAGCAGTACAAAAAAGCCATAAACTGGTATTAAATAACCGGAAAACCGGACTGGTGACCGGAGTGTTGGATGTCCTGTCTTTTAATCTGAATGAGATATTGTTGGAGACGGAGCAGGGAATGCTCATGGTAAAGGGCACGGATCTGCATGTAAACCGGGTGAATCTGGAAAAGGGAGAGATTGATCTGTCCGGCAACATTGAAAGTATCTCTTATTCGGATATACAGTCTCCCGGAAAACAGGCGGAAAGTCTGTTTGGAAAATTGTTTCGCTGAAAAAGCGGAGAGAAATCCGGTGAAATTTATGAAACGGGATGGAAATATGAGATGGGAATAACAAAAGAATTATTTATATTTCTTTCTGCAATATTGTCCGGAGCAATTGTACGTCTTGTATACCGCTGCATAAGCTGTCTGCGAAATGTGATACATCATACGCACTGGATCATTGAGCTGGAAGATCTGGCATACTGGGTCGGAACCGCAATTTTTTTGTTTGTGCAGATTTACTACACAAGTAGTGGTAGTGTAAGGTGGTATTTTGTACTAGGTATTGGGCTTGGAGCATCAGCTATGTCGGTTTTTCTAGTGGCTGTCAGGAAGTGGTATCGAAAAATTGTATGTCCGGGAAGCGGGTTTTTGGCTGAAACACTTGAAAAAGGCCGGAAAAAAAGATAGAATAAAGGCAATTAACAGGTGAGTGGAATGACAGAGATGTCAAACAAGGGTGAGTAAAATAAGATGAAAGATGTAAAACAGAGAAACCGCAGAAGACGGCAGCGCAGGCGTTCTCAGGATCATAAGAGAAGTGTGCTGGCGATTAGTGCTGTTGTTCTTTTGCTGACAGTTATGGTGTCTGCGAACAGTATGACGTTAAAGGCGAAGAACAGAGAATATCAGGCGCAGGAGACAGAACTGAAAGAGCAGATCCAGGCAGAAAAAGACCGGTCAAAAGAGATCAAAGAATTAGATAAATATGTCGGAACAGACAAATACGTAGAAGACGTGGCGAAAGAAAAGCTGGGTCTGGTACATAATAATGAGATAATTTTCAAAGCAAAATAAGAGTACCCGGAACAAATGATAAGCTTCAGGAAGAGATTCCTGAAGCTTTTTTCTGTTTATCGGGGAAATAAAAAGAAAAGGTCGAAAGGGGAGCAATAAAGTGGCACGGATAAAAGAACAGGAAATATTTGTGAATCCATATGTGGTGCAGATGGACAAATTTGCGGAGTCTCTGCAGCATCTATCAAAAACATTTTTAAATATGGAACATTATAAAGGAACATTGTCCAAAGAAGAAATTGATGAAATGTTTGACAAAGTAACGGGGAATGTCTGTGCTGGTTGTGAGCGAAAAGAAGTGTGTCTCGGCGAGAGGCGGGAGAAAACATATCAGATGATGTATGAAATCATGTGTGCAGCAGAAGAGTATGGTGCAGAACTGAATATGGAATTGAAAAAAAGACTGAAAAGGCAATGCATGCTTGCGCCGCGTTTCCTAAGGGAAAGTCTGGAAGTGTTTGAAAATGCCAAACAGATATTGATGTGGAATCACAGGATGCTGCAGACAAGAGAAGGATATGCCACACAGCTTACAAGCTTTGCAAAGATGATACAGTATACAACCAGAGAACTGGATGCGGGGATCTTTCAGGATGAATATCTGGAAAAACGTATAAAAACAGCCTTAAAAAAAGAGAATGTAAAGATGTTATCGATTGTATTTTATATGACCCAGCAGGGAAAATATGAGGTACATCTGACGGTAAAAGCGGTTAAGGGACGGGTAATCCTTGCAAAAGATATCGCATTTCTGGTGGGAAAATGTATAGGAAGAACCATGATCCCAAGACAGGGAGAACGACTTGTGATAGGAGGGGAATATGGCACCATTGCATGTGTGGAAGGTGCGAAATTCCAGACGCTTCAGGGGATTGCCCGGATCGGAAAAGGACTGGAGCAGATATCGGGGGATACTTTTCTTATGAAAGATCTGCCGGGAGGCCGCAAAGGAATCGCGCTTTCTGATGGAATGGGATCGGGAGAAGAAGCATTCCGGGACAGTACGATGGTGGTAGAAATGTTAGAAGAACTGTTAGAGGCAGGATTCCCGGTAGAGACGGCGGTGCAGATGATGAATACGGCGCTGGTGATCGGAAGGGAAGAAGTGAAATTCTGCACACTGGATGTATGTCTGTTTGATCTGTATCGTGGAAGCTGTGAATTTGTAAAGGCGGGCGCGGCCGCAACATTTATCAAAAAGAAGGATAAAGTTGAAAAAATTGTATCAGCAACACTTCCGATCGGGGTTATACAGAATATTGAGATTGACCGGGAAGTGTGTGATCTGGAATCCGGGGATTATGTGGTCATGGTGACGGACGGAGTTCTGGATGCACTTCCGGCAAAAGAACAGGAAGAACAGATGATAGATATTATTCAAAACACGAATATTGTAAATCCGACAGAGTTTGCAAGAAGCATTCTAAGTGAGGTGTTGAAATATTCGGGAGAAATGCCACTGGATGATATGACGATCCTTGTGATCGGCCTGTGGGGCGTGAGCTGACTTTCCGATAAGTTGACTTTCTATAAGAAATTATATATATTTATCATGATATCGAAACAAATAAAAGAGTTATATATTTCGAAAAAATATGAAAACAAATCAGATAAAAAGGAAGACCGGAATGTATGAACGGGTGAGGGCATATGTGAAAAAATACCATATGCTGCAGGAAAAAGATCATGTAATTGCAGGCGTATCGGGAGGTGCAGACTCCGTATGCCTTCTTTTCATGCTTGTAAAACTTCAAAAGGAAATGCGGTTTGGGTTGACGGTAGTGCATATTCATCACGGACTTCGCGGAGAAAGTGCGGATGCAGATGAGAATTACGTCAGAGCCCTTTGTGAGAAGCTGGATGTTGAACTTCTGGCTTTTCATGAAGATGTCGGAAGATATGCGAAAGAACAGAAGCTGACGCTCGAAGAGGCAGGAAGGAATGTCAGAAGACATATATTCGAAGAAGTCTGTCACAGGAAAAACGGAACGAGAATTGCGCTGGCGCATCATCAGAATGACAATGCGGAGACACTTCTGTGGAATTTAAGCCGTGGATGTGGTCTTAAAGGGATCGGCGGGATCAGTCCGGTTGACGGAAAGTATATCCGGCCGCTTCTGGGGGTAAGAAGACAGGAAATCGAAGAATATTTAAAAGAAAATAATATAGACTATTGTACCGATGAGACGAATCTGGAAGACCATTATACAAGGAATCGTCTTAGAAATCATGTGATCCCATACCTGGAACGAGAGATTAATCCAAGAGCTGTTTCACATATGGCGGATACGATGGAGCAAATGCGGACAGTGTGGGCATTTATGGAAGAGGAAGTGGAAAAATGCAGAAAATACTGCGTAAAACCCAAACAAGATAAAGCAGATGGAGTAGTGATCCTGGAAGAGGGTTTCCGAAGTGTAAATGAGACTGTCCGGACGTTTCTGATCCATGAACTGTTGTGCGAAACGGCAGGACGCAAAAAAGATATTGAACAGATCCACGTAAAACTGGTGGAAGAACTGATGGAACATCAGACCGGACGGAAGATTATGCTGCCTTATGAGATGACCGGGGAAAGGTGTTACGAAGGAATCTGGCTTCATAAAGTGAAGGATAAAGAAAAATCCGGAGAAAATTCTAAGCCGCCGGTACAGATGCGCATACTGGAACGAACACCACAAACCAGTGTATTTCCTAAAAAAACCTACACGAAATGGTTTGACTATGATATAATTAAGAGCACTGTAAAAATAAGACATAAGCAGCCTGGAGACTATATTACGATTGACAAAAACGGCAGTACACAGAGCCTGAAAAAGTATTTTGTCAATGTGAAAGTCCCGAGAGAAGACAGGGAGAAGATCTGGCTGGCAGCAGACGGCAGCCACATCCTGTGGATCATCGGATACAGACAGAACCAGGCATATCAGGTTACAGATAAAACCAGAAGAATTCTGGAAATAGAATTTAACGGAGGAGAAGAAGATGGCAGAGAAAGTAAAAGTATTAGTTCCTGAAGAGGATGTTGCAAAGAGAATCAAAGAGCTTGGCGAACAGATCAGCAAAGATTATGCCGGAAAGCAGGTACATCTGATCTGTGTATTGAAGGGTGGCGTATTCTTCATGTGCGAACTGGCGAAGAGAATCACCGTTCCGGTATCAATGGACTTTATGAGTGTCAGCAGCTACGGTGACGGAACGAAGTCAAGCGGTGTTGTTAAGATCGCAAAAGACTTAGATGAGACACTGGAAGGAAAAAATGTACTGATCGTGGAGGATATTATTGACTCCGGAAGAACATTATATTATCTGATGGACATCTTATCTAAGAGAAATCCAAAGAGCATGAAGCTCTGTACGCTTCTGGATAAACCGGAAAGAAGAGTAAAAGATGTAAAAGTAGATTATGTCGGATTCAATATCCCGGACGAATTCGTTGTGGGATATGGACTGGATTACGCCCAGAGATACAGAAATCTTCCATTCATCGGAGTGGTAGAGGGCGTGGAATAAGGCGCGGCATAAGAAAGGAGCCTGAAAATTGAATAATAAGAAAGCGAGAGGGCTGAATGGTGTTGTATTCCTCGTGTTTGTCGTATTTTTGTTCGCAGCACTGTGGTTTACCAATCAGTTCGATCAACGAGAGAAAGAAATTTCCTGGAAGAAATTCCAACAGCTGGTTCAGAACGACAAGATCGAGTCTGTAGAAGTGAATCAGAACAAGAGCGTTCCGACGGGGCGCGTGGAGATTACGCTGAAGGGAGATGACAGTTCCGATAATGTCAGATATCTGTATGTCTCCGATGTAAATGAGATCCAGGATTACCTGAAAGAGCAGAATGTGGATTATACCATGCCGGATATTCCACAGGACAGCTGGGCAGCAACTACATTTCTGCCGGTTATCCTTACACTGGTCGGAGTGTTCCTGATCTTTGGTCTGATGAACCGTCAGGGCGGCGGGGCCAATTCGAAAGCAATGAATTTCGGAAAGAGCCGTGCAAAACTGAGCACAGACCGTGACAAGAAAGTGACATTTGCCCAGGTGGCAGGTCTGGAAGAAGAAAAAGAGGAACTGGAGGAGATCGTTGATTTCCTGAAGTCTCCGAAGAAATATATCCAGGTGGGAGCAAGAATCCCGAAAGGTGTACTGTTAGTGGGCCCTCCGGGAACCGGTAAGACGCTGCTTGCCAAAGCAGTTGCCGGAGAAGCAGGAGTTCCGTTCTTTACGATCTCCGGTTCAGACTTTGTGGAAATGTTCGTTGGTGTCGGAGCTTCCCGTGTCAGAGACTTGTTCGAGGAAGCGAAGAAGAATGCACCGTGTATTATTTTCATCGATGAGATCGATGCAGTTGCAAGACGCCGTGGAACCGGAATGGGCGGCGGACACGATGAGCGTGAGCAGACACTGAACCAGTTGCTGGTAGAAATGGACGGATTCGGCGTCAATGAAGGCATCATTGTGATGGCGGCTACAAACCGTGTGGATATTCTTGACCCTGCAATCTTACGTCCGGGACGATTCGACCGTAAGGTTATGGTCGGAAGACCGGATATTAAGGGCCGTGAAGAGATCCTCAAGGTACATGCGAAGGGGAAACCGTTAAGCGAAGAGATCGATCTGCAGCAGATCGCGCAGACAACGGCAGGATTTACCGGAGCTGATCTTGAAAATCTCTTGAACGAAGCAGCAATTCTGGCTGCAAAGGATAACAGAGTATTCTTAAAACAGGAAGACATAAAAAAAGCATTTGTCAAAGTTGGAATCGGTGCGGAGAAGAAGAGCCGCGTTATTTCCGAAAAAGAGAAGAGAATCACAGCATTCCACGAAGCAGGGCATGCGATCTTGTTCCATGTGCTTCCGGATGTGGGACCTGTATATAGTGTTTCAATCATCCCGACGGGAAGTGCGGGCGGATATACGATGCCGCTTCCGGAAAAGGATGAGATGTTTAATACAAAAGGAAAGATGCTTCAGGATATTACGGTAGCACTTGGCGGACGTGTAGCCGAAGAAGAAGTATTTGATGATATTACAACCGGTGCATCTCAGGATATCAAGCAGGCAACGGGCCTGGCCAAATCCATGGTTACGAAGTTCGGTATGTCAGAGGCAGTCGGACTTATTAACTATGATGATGACAACAATGAGGTGTTCATCGGACGTGATCTGGCGCACACAGCAAGAGGCTACGGAGAGGGCGTGGCGACTGTGATCGACCAGGAAGTAAAGAGAATTATTGATGAATGTTATGACAGAGCAAGACATATCATTAGAAAATATGATGATGTTCTGCATGCATGCGCAGATCTTCTGTTGGAAAAAGAAAAGATTTCCCGGGAAGAATTTGAAGCGCTGTTCCCGGAAGATGTATCAGAAGACTAGAAGAAAGCGTGCTCCTTTCCGAGAGCAAAAAATGAGAGAGGTGTTAGTTATATGAATAAGACGGCTTTATTTTGTGATGGAACAGAAGGATATGTGTATCCCCCTGAACCGAAAGAAAGCGAACTGGTGACATTCCGGTTCCGTACGGCGAAGGATGATGTAGACAGAGTAGGGCTTGTGACATCGGCTGACACATATGTAATGGAAAAAGAATGCACACAGGGAGAGTTTGATTATTATACGTTCGAGACACGTCTGGGGGAAGAGCCGTTCAGATATTGTTTCGAAGTGCAGTCTGGGACAGAAAAATATTATTATGGACGATGTGGAATCTCTCGCGAGATCCTGGAGTACTATAATTTTGTTGTAGTACCCGGATTTTCCACACCGGACTGGGCAAAGGGAGCGGTTATGTATCAGATATTTACAGACCGCTTTTATAACGGAGATAAGTCAAATGATGTAGAGACGAATGAGTATTACTACATTGGGGATTATTCGCAGAGAGTAACGAACTGGAACAAATATCCGGCGAACATGGGTGTAAGAGAGTTCTACGGAGGAGACTTGCAGGGAGTCATGGATAAGCTTGATTATCTGCAGGATCTGGGCGTAGAAGTCGTATATTTTAATCCGTTATTTGTGTCACCGTCCAACCACAAATACGATATCCAGGATTATGATTATATCGATCCGCATTATGGAAGGATCGTAGATGACGGAGGCGAGGTGCTTCCGAATGGTGTGACGGACAACAGTCAGGCAACGAAGTATAAAAAACGCACGACAGGTCTTAAGAACCTGGAAGCAAGTAATGAGTCGTTCATTAAACTGGTGGAGGAATTACATCGCCGTGGAATGAAAGTGATTCTGGACGGCGTGTTCAACCACTGTGGTTCATTCAATAAATGGATGGACCGTGAGAGAATTTACGAAGGTGAAGAGGATTATGAACCGGGTGCTTATGTATCGGCAGACAGTCCGTACAGAAGCTACTTCCGTTTCTTCAAAGAAGGACCGGAGAATTGGCCGTATAATGCCAATTACGATGGCTGGTGGGGACATGATACTCTGCCGAAACTGAATTACGAAGATTCTGTAAAACTGGAAAATTATATCTTATATATCGGACGGAAATGGGTATCGCCGCCGTATAATGTAGATGGATGGCGTCTGGATGTGGCAGCAGACCTGGGACGCAGCAATGAATACAATCACGAGTTCTGGCAGAAATTCCGAAGAGCCGTGAAAGATGCAAATCCGAATGCACTGATCCTTGCCGAACATTACGGCGATCCGAGTGACTGGCTTAAGGGGGATGAGTGGGATACCGTTATGAACTATGATGCGTTCATGGAGCCGGTTACATGGTTCCTGACCGGAATGGAAAAGCATAGTGATGAGGCGAGAGAAGAGCTCCTTGGTAACATCGATAACTTTATCGGTTCGATGGCACATCACATGTCGAACATGCTGACTCCGTCACTTCAGGTGGCGATGAATGAGCTTTCCAACCATGATCATTCCAGATTCTTAACGAGAACGAATCACATGGTTGGCCGTGTGGAACATCTGGGACCGGAAGCTGCGAACGAGTATGTGAATAAAGCGGTTATGCGTGAAGCGGTTGTTATGCAGATGACCTGGGTCGGAGCTCCGACGGTATATTATGGTGATGAGGCTGGTGTCTGTGGATTTACAGATCCGGATAACAGAAGAACCTATCCGTGGGGACATGAAGATCAGGAACTGATCGCATTCCACAAAGAAGCGATCCGCATCCACAAAGAGCATCCGGCACTTAAGACCGGTTCGTTGAAGATCCTTGGCGGAGAGGAAAATATCCTGTCTTATGCGAGATTTAAAGGGCATGACCGGATCATTGTTGTGATCAATAACCGCAGCGAACGTGCAGAAGTAAAAGTTCCTGTATGGGAAGCAGAGATTCCGATAAAATGCCGCATGAAACGTCTGCTATATTCTTACAAAGATGGATATACAACAGAGTACGAAGAGTATCTGGTAGAAGACGGAGAAGTGGTTGCGAACATGGGACCACATTCGGCACTTGTACTGGGAATGAGAAATGAAGAGGATCATGACTGGCTGTATATTTTGTAGAATGGGTATGGACCGGCTAATAGTGAATTTTGTAAAGAAGATACAAACAGACTAATAGTGAAATAAAGAAAATAAAAAGATTACCGGAAAATGTAGTGCGTTTTCCGGTAATCTTTTGAGTGTGTAAATAATTCTGTGTAAACTAAATACGTGATATGTATCCTCTTGGATT
>ERZ773162.2705-NODE-2705-length-10712-cov-27.810718_pt1 | contig 10712 bp, 12 predicted proteins | sample MGYA00511113_ERZ773162 | MGnify/ENA primary metagenome ERZ773162 (study PRJEB29015, sample SAMEA2737807) | human gut metagenome | biome: human gut; feature: human-associated habitat; material: faeces | place: China | collected 2012 ... | reverse complement strand
AACAAGAGTTAATAAAAGTTAAAACGAAAATAATTTGTGCGATTATGCTTGTATGTTAGAAAAAAGTTGTATCTTTGCAGTGTTCAATTAAACAACTTGAAAATATGAAAGAGTTAGTAAAGCATTTCAAAGAGCAACCGAAAAAAGCAATCAAAGAAGTTGCAATGTGTTTAGCTATTTTTGTCGTATGTGGTGCGATGTTGTTTCAAAGGGTACAACGGTACGGGGCAAGGCAACGATAGTAACAACCGATACAACGGTACGTTGAAGTTTAAGAAGTCTATGTTTAACAATTAAAGTTTACTACAATGGAAGAAAAAAGAAACGCATTTGACGAATTTTCGTTTGCCGCTTTGTCGGCGTTGGGTAGCCTTATGGCGTGTAATGAAGTTTGCCGCAATCAAAGGGCAGTTATGAAAATAAACCGCTTTCGTGCCTGGCTTATGGACTTGAAGCCGCAAGCCAACCCCGAACCGAACTTGCCGCAAGGACAGGTAGCCGAATAATTAACAATTAAAAGATTACTACAATGAAAAGTTTTGCAAGTACATTTAACAAGACAACTTTCGGTATTGACACAACCGATTTTCAGTACACCAAGTTAGCCAATATTTTCAACTCTGAAAATGAGGGCGGCAAAGATGTGATACACAAAATTAACGGGCTTTATGTCCACAAAACACAATTAGGCGACAGCCCCGTAATTATTGATAAGGAAAACAAACGGCTGGTGAACCTACCAAGCCACACCGCCGAAACGGTGCGTGAAATACTTGCCGATAATGATGCGGTACAAACTATCAAAGACGGCAAAGTCGGATACACTATTTACGAGTACGAGAGCCACGGCAAGAAGTGTTATTCTATTTCGTTTGTGGACTTGTAAGAGTTTGGAAATTTATGTTTAACTTTGTAGGGGTTGCAATGTTTGTAACCCCTATTTAATATAACAGCGTTATGGCGAAGTTAGGTTTTAAGATTGAATTTACAAAGTCTGTATTTGGAGCAACCCAACGGGCGAAAATCAAAAAAGAGATATTGCAAGCCGTGAAAAGCAGCCCCGAATATAGAAAAGAGATTGCAAGGGTTTTCCAAATGGCAAACCGCCGTATTCAGAATATAGAGCAAAGCGGACAACTTTCGCCAGCCGTGCAAGCGTTAAACAAAGGCGATGTAAAAAGGTTTACCAAGTTTTCAATGAAAGGTGATTGGAACACCCTAAAAATTGAGTACGGTAAGGCGATTTCGTTTTTACGCCAGCCAACCAGTACGGTGCAAGGTGCAAGGCAGTACGGGCAATACCTGCAACGTATTTACAATTTAACGCCCGATGAGTACAACCTTATGGCAAGGAACTTGCTGGGCAAGTTAAACAGCATTTCGGATAGTGCTTTCGTGGAACGGTATTTAATGCGGTACAAGGATTTCACAGGCGAAATGGAGCAAAGCGCAAGCGATATAAGCACCCAAATAGAAAGTGAAGCGCAAAGCATATCACGGGCGATTGATGCGGAAATAGAAAGGCAGGCAGATGAAGTAGCCGACCGAATGGAGGATATACAAAACAATATAGAGCGCATTTTGCGCAACTTTAATAAGTTTGGGTTATGAAAAAAATACCTTTTGAGTTACAAGAAAGAATAAACAGCCCGACCGAAATAACCGAAATACTGAAAGCCGCCGTAAACGAAAAAAACATTATCGGAAACAGCAAGGGCGAAAGGTTTTACAACGTGCCGTGTGCCTTTGATATTGAAACAACAAGTTTTTACCGTGATACGGACGGACGGGCGTACACATACGAGCAAATGCGACGTATGCAGGACAGGAACGGGCGCAAGGCGAAATTAGAGAAAGCCGCAATAATGTACGTTTGGCAGTTTGGCATAAACGGATATACAATAATGGGGCGCACGTGGGGCGAGTTTGTTACGATGTTGCAGACCGTAAGCGAGGTTTTAGGGCTGAATGACAAATTACGCCTTATCGTGTTTGTACATAACTTATCGTATGAATTTCAGTTTTTGCGCGAATGGTTTGAGTGGAAACGTGTGTTTTCCATAGACCTGCGAAAACCGATATACGCAATAACAACGGGTAACATAGAGTTTCGATGCAGTTACTTACTTTCGGGGTATTCGTTGGCGAAATTGGGTGAACAGCTTATGAAATACAAGTGTGAAAAAGCCGTTGGCGATTTGGACTACCACTTAATAAGACACCACGAAACGCCGCTAACTGATACCGAAATACACTACTGCATAAACGATATTAAAGTAGTGATGTGCTACATACAAGAACGTATCGAGGAAAGCAGGGGGATAACTCACATACCGATAACGAAAACCGGGTTTGTGCGTAAGTATTGCCGTGCGCACTGCCTACGTGAAAAGAGCGATGCGGGGAAAACCGTACCTAATTGGGATTACGTGAACTTGATGCAGGAACTACAAATTACGGGTATGGAAGAATTTAATATGTTACAACGTGCCTTTGCAGGCGGTTTTACACACGCCAACGCCGAATATACAGACGAAATAATGTATGACGTGGATAGTTACGACTTTACAAGCAGTTACCCGTATGTAATGATAGCGGAAAAATACCCGATGTCGCAAGGCGTTTCAATCACGGTTAAGAGTACGGCGCAATTTGAGTTTCTGATTTCAAAGTATTGTTGCGTGTTTGATATTGAGTTTACCAACATATTTGCCAGCGAAACGCAGGACAACCCGATAAGCGCAAGCAAATGTTTTGTGAAAGAAAACCCGTGCGAAAATAACGGGCGCATTGTAGCGGCTTCAAAAATAGCACTTACAATTACTGATGTGGATTTCCACATAATCAAAAACTTTTATTCCTGGGAACGTATGCGAGTGGGGCAAATGTATTGTTACAAAAAAGAGTATTTACCGACACCGTTTGTAAAGTCTATCCTGCATTTGTACGAAAGTAAGACGAAATTAAAAGGCGTTGAGGGCAAAGAAGTGGAATACCTTAACAGCAAGGAAATGTTAAACAGTTGTTACGGTATGAGCGTAACAAACCCGTTGCGTGATGAATTTACATATAACGGCGAATGGGATATTAACGCAATGACAGCCGAACAAAAGCAGGAACTATTATACAAGTACAACACGAGCAAAAACCGTTTCTTGTTTTATCCGTGGGGTATATTCGTAACCGCATACGCACGGCGCAACCTTTTTACAGGCATACACGAAGCGAAAGACGATTACATATACAGCGACACGGACAGCATTAAGATAATGAACGGCAAGGCGCACGAAGCATATTTCAAGGCTTATAATATGCAGGTGCAAATGAAATTGCGTGCCGCCTGCAAACACCACGGTTTGCCGTTTTCGCTTTGCGAGCCTCAAACGATAAAAGGCATAACAAAGACTTTGGGCGTGTGGGATTTCGAAGGTACATATACACGGTTTAAGACGCTGGGAGCTAAACGGTATATGGTGCAAGAACCCAACGCACTAAAAGCAGGCGGACGGGCATACGATTTCAGTTTAACCGTGTCGGGCGTAAACAAAAAGGCGGCGATACCGTATCTTATTGAAAAGTACGGGGCAAACGGTATCTTTGATGCGTTTACCAACTATTTGGATATACCGCCGCAAGCAACGGGCAAAAACATACATACTTACATAGACTACGAGATACAAGGCGAGATATCCGACTACAAAGGCAGTACGGCGCACTACAACGAGCGCACGGGCGTACATTTGGAGCCAACGGGATACAGCCTTTCACTATCCGTTATGTATCTGAATTATTTACGGGGTATCAAATTTAAGGACTAAAATAAACGATTATGACAGCAAGAAAGACAAAGCAGGACAAGCCGAAATATTACGACTTGAAAGCGATTTTAAGCAAGAACGCCGATTATAACGTGATATTCGGCGAAAGGTCAAACGGTAAGACTTACGCCGCCTTAAAATATGGTTTGGAAAACTATATCGAGACGGGCAAGCAAATGGCGTATATACGCCGTTGGCGTGAGGATTTACGGGGCAAACGTGCCGAAAGTCTGTTTGCAAATCACGTGGCAAACGGGCTTATTGAGGAACTGACAGAGGGCAAATTTAATGAAGTGTTCTATATGTCTAACAAGTGGTTTTTATCTTACTACGATGCGGAGAAAAACAAGCGGACACCCGACCCGACCCCGTTTTGTTACGGGTTTTGCCTTTCAGAACAGGAACACGAGAAAAGCAGCAGTTACCCGAATGTAACAACAATCGTGTTTGACGAATTTTTAACAAGGCGTTATTATTTGCCCGATGAATTTATGTTGTTTATGAACTTGTTAAGCACGATAATACGCCAAAGGAACGATGTAAAAGTGTTTATGTTGGGCAACACCGTAAACAAGTTTTGCCCGTACTTTACCGAAATGGGATTGAAACAAGTGCCGTTTATGGAGCAAGGAACGATTGATATTTACCGATTTGGCGAGCATGGCGCAATAGTGGCGGTTGAGTATTGCAGCACAATAGTACAACACAAGGCGAGTAATAAGTATTTTTGTTTCGACAATCAAAATTTGCAAATGATAACGGGCGGTAAATGGGAGTTAGCCGTTTATCCGCATTTGCCTTGCAAGTACACACCGAAAGACGTTTTGTTTGTATATTACATTAAATTCAATGATGTTATTTTGCAAGGCAACATTATCCAAGTGGGTAACGAGTGTTTCACCTACATACACGCCAAAACGACCCCGATAAAAGACGAGGAAAACAGCCTTATTTACTCTTTGGAAATGAACGGCAAACCGAACTACAAACGCAGGTTGTTAAGCACGGCAAGTTACGTTGAGCAGCAAGTCGCACGGTTTTTCGCAATAGACAAAGTTTTCTACCAGGACAACGAGATAGGCGAAATAGTGCGCAATTATTTAATTACGAGCGCAAAGACAAACATTGTTTCGCTTAAATGAAAATAACGGCGGTTTGGTACAAATTTCGTGCCGAACCGCACGTTTTACGAAATAAATAACTACCTTTGCAATAGGAACTAAAATTTATTGATATGGACGCAAATACTATTATTCAGATCATTTCAAGTTTGGGCTTTCCGATTGTGATGTGTGGTGCATTGTTTTGGTATATGGTGAAACAAAGGCAGGCGCACCAGGAAGAAACGGAACACCTAAAAGATACGATTGCGGAAAATACGAAAGTGTTAGCCGAATTAACAACGCTTATTAAAGTTTTGACAGATGAAAAAGAAAGATAACATTTACAAGTTGTACCAAGCGCAAATAAGGGATAAGGACACCGCCGTAACCGAATTTATTGCGAATACTTTGGCGAAAACTCAAAGTATGTTTGAGTATGAGGGTTTGCCCGACAGCATACCGCAAAAGGAATTGGAGCGGCTTTTGCAGACCACGGGCAACGTCTTTGTTACCAGCGTGGACGGGGTTTTGTATGCGCTTTCGGGCGGCAAAGGCGGCGAACCCGATGTTTACGGACGGGCAACGCTTTACACCGTGGCGAACCCTGCATTACGACTTTCCAAAACCTACGATATACAGAAAGACGGGGTTTTGATTGAGAACGACACCAACGGCGAAAGCCTTTTGCCGCTTATCGGGCGTTATGCCGTGTTATATACTGACGGGCTTATTTCGTTGAACACCGCCAGCGTATTAACCCGTATTACGATGCTGATAAGCGCAAGCGATGACAGGACAAAACAAAGTGCCGAGGAATTTTTGCGCAAGATAGAAAACGGCGAGTTTTCTATTATCGGGGAAAACGCTTTTTTCAAGGGTGTAAATATGCAGACAGCCCCGACCACAAACAGCGTGTATATTACACAACTTATTGAACTGATACAATACTACAAAGCGAGTATGTACAACGAATTGGGTTTGAACGCAAATTATAATATGAAGCGTGAACGGCTCAATTTGGGCGAGGTTAGTATGAATGTAGATGTACTTTTGCCGTATGTGGATAATATGCTAAAAGAAAGACATAATGCAGTTGAGAAAATTAATGCGATGTTTAACACCGAAATTTCGGTTAAACTTGCTTCAAGTTGGGGTTTGGAAAGGGATAATTACAACGCTTTGGCGGCTGATTTGTCAGCATCCGCAGAAACGACCGAAACAGAGGAAACCAAAGAAACGGACGGGAACGACACCGAAACGGAACAAACAGAAGAAACAGAAGAAACAGAAGAAAATAAAGACGATAAGCAATGAAATACAGCGAACTATTTACAAAGGATAACGGGATATTCGCAACGGTTTTCAAGGCAGAATATCCTACCGAATATGTGGCGATTTTCGGCGATACCGACCCGACCAAATTAGACGCTTACGCCTTACTGATGTACGGCGGCAAAACCGTTGCAAGCAACATAACCAGCGACAACGCAAGCGATGTTGTTTCGGCGGTGATTGCGGTAAACGTGCAAGGTTGGAAACGTGAAGCGGCGGCGATGTTAGCCGATTACGATGTACTGACACCCGTAACGGGCAGCGTTGAACGGACGGAAACCGTAACTTTGCAGGAAAGCACCGACAACACCGAAACGGGTGCAAACAAGGCGTTTAATGACACCGATTTTTCAGACAGCGACCGAAAGACCGCAAACGATGAGAGAAACCGCACAGAGGAACGCCAAACAACCGAAACAAGCAAAGGAACGGGCGCAAGCAAATCAATTTCGACCGAAATTGCAAAAGAATTGCAGTTAAGGCGTGATAATTGGAGAAAAAACATTATCTTTGCACTTGTAAGAGAATTAACAACGAGTATTTACGAATAACTAATTTAATTTTTAGCAATATGGATGTAAAACAGATTTACACGCTTATTAACAGCGTATCGGGTGAAGTGTTGGGAAAGACTGACATTGTAACCGAGGATTTGACGGGTATTGTGGATTTGGGCAAAGAAGTGTTTAACCAAAATGAAGTGGATAATTACGTTAAATCACTTGTAAACCATATCGGCAAGGTGATTTTCGTAAACCGACCTTATGCGGGCAAAGTGCCGAGCGTTTTAATGGATGCGTGGGAGTTTGGCAGCGTATTGGAGAAAATAAGTGCCGATGTTCCCGAAGCAGAGGAAAACGACACGTGGAACTTGACGGACGGACAGAGTTACAACCAGGATGTTTTCCACAAACCTACCGTTACCGCAAAGTTTTTCAACTCAAAGGTTACGTTTGAAGTACCCGTATCAATCACAGAAAGACAGGTTAAGGAAAGTTTCAGCAACGCCGCACAACTCAATGGCTTTATTTCGATGATTTATGCAGCCGTTGAAAAGTCAATGACTATCAAGGCAGACGCTTTGATTATGCGCACTATTAACAATATGATTGCGGAAACCGTGTTAGCTGATGCGCAAGCGTTTGGAGCAACGGCGGCAGGTGATATGAAAGGGGCAGACCTTTCCAGCGCAAGCACGGCACGTTGTGTAAACCTTTTGAAGCTGTATAAGACGAACGCAAACGCAACACTTACGGCTGAACAGGCGATAACCAACCCCGATTTTATCCGCTTTGCGTCTTACGTAATGGGAACTTACGCCGACCGCCTGCAAAGCATTTCCACCGTGTTCAATGTTGGCGGCAAGGAACGGTTTACGCCGAAAGATATGTTACACGTTGTACTTTTGTCCGACTTTGCAAAGGCGGCGCAAACCTATCTTTATTCCGACACGTTTAACCGTGGTGATGTGCTTTTGCCGCAAGCCGAAACCGTACCTTTTTGGCAGGGCAGCGGACAGAACTACGAGTTTGCCAGCACGGGTAACATTAATATCAAGGAAAGCGGCGGCAAAGCCGTTGAAATTTCGGGCGTGTTGGGCGTAATGTTCGACCGTGATGCGTTGGGCGTTTGCAATCTTGACAGACGAGTAACAACGAACTACAACGCAAAGGCAGAGTTTTTCAACAACTATTACAAGTTTGATGCAGGGTATTTCAACGATACAAACGAAAACTTTGTAGTATTCTTTATTGAGTAACTCAATAGGTATTAGATTGTTTAACTTTGGCGGTGTGGTGCATGTGAAAGCGCACCGCACCGCCTTTTTTCTTGCAGATATGACAAAGATAAACTTTTATTCATACAACGGACACCCGAACACGGTAAACAAGCAGTTGGGCGAGTTTACGGCGATTGAGGGCGATTTGCGGCAAACTTTCGATGTGTTGCACCCGACCGTAACACTACGAAAGCAACCCAGACCGACTTTCAATTATTGTTACATACCCGATTTGGGGCGTTATTATTTCGTGGATAGAGTAAGTTTTGAGGGAAACAACGCCTACGAACTTGCATTGCGTATTGATGCGCTTAAAACCTACGAAAGCGAAATTTTGGCGGCAACGGGGCGTGTATCTGAAAGTGACGACCCTGACCCGTATATTTCCAACCGTGAAACGGTGTACAAGCGCACCCCGAATTTCGAGAAAGTACCGTTTGCAAATACGGGGTTACTCAATGAAACGGGCGGCATTATTATGGTAACTTTGAAAGGAACAACCGAAAATTAAAAGGATATGGCAGTAACATTATTACCACATACAACATACGAGTGGACTGACTTAACGATGTCCGGAGACGAGCAAAGCGGAACACTTGTAGTAACGTGCGATGCGGGTTACAAATTTGACGGGGTTATTACGTTACATAGCAACTCCACCGGAACGGACTACCCAGCAACCCGCCAAACGGAGAGCGTTGTAAGATTTGAACGAAAGTATGTAAACCGTGATTGGGCTGTACAAGGCAACGTAATAAGTGCAGGCGGCAACGTAACAAACAACGTGCCAAACAGCACGGATAACAGTGCGTGGCAGGTTGATTATTGGTATCTGAAATTGAACGCTAAAAGCGGTTACAAGTTTGACGGCGATATTACAGCCGCATACACGGACACCAGCGGAACGCCGAAAACGCTTGTATTGACACCCCTAAACGTCTATAATTTGGAAGTGTGGGCGTTTGTGTACGACACGGACGCAAACACGGCTTTTGTGATTACGGGCAACACCCGTTTGGATAATGAGTTAGACGTTACAAACGAGATACCCAACACAACCGCAACGGGCGAAAAGTTGGGAACGTGGCGAGCGAGGGTAACGGTAAACGCAAATGAGGGTTTTAAGATAACCAGCGCAAAAGTAGGTTACACGGGACATTACGGCGACCCCCAAACCGCCGATATGACGATAAACGAGGACGGTAAAACGGCAAGTTGGACAAATGACGATTTTAAAACAGGCAGAGGCGTAACGCTTACGGGTACGACCGCCAGCGGGGGAACGCCCGAAATAACCGTGGTGAACAACATAACCAACACGCTAAAAGAAGAACATACGTATGACGGCGATGTTGCAACTATCACCGTGGAAAGCGACCACAAAACAGGATACCGTTTTATAGACCCGAAAGCAAGCTACAAAAGCACGGACGGACAACAAAAAACGGTAGATATGCAAGTCGAGGTTTTGAGTTATTACTGCCTTGCAAAGGTAACGATAACCGATTTAGACCCGACCGAACCAGTAACACTGACGGGCGAGTTTGTAAATGTGGTGCACATTACGGCAAACCTTACGAATTGTTACGCCGACCCGCCGTTACCCGATTGGCTGCAATATGGTGAAACGCTTAATATAACTATAAAAGCGAACCCGAACACCGAATTTCACCCCGATAATGAAACGGAAAAACCTACATTAATGTGGCGGGACGAAAACGGGAATTATCAATTTATGGATTTAACCGTTTCAGAGGATAAACAGACGGTAACGGGTACAAAGTTTTTGGCAGCTCGTTTACACAACTTTGTCGTAAATGCTGATGCGTTTCCCGTGGCAGTTGTAGGCGAGCAGTACGGCGCAATAAACGTGTATTTGGTAACGCTTGACGAGTTGGCAGAGTTTAGCGGCAAACGGTTTTTCAAGGAAACGGGCGCAGACCCCAGCACGGGCGCACCTCCAGAAAACATAGATTTGGGCGCATACGTGAACAAAATACGCCGTGTTTACACCAACATAGGCGCAAGCAGCACCGATGTAATACGATGCGGCAACTACAACACGGGCGTATCCTGCCACCAGCCAGCGCAAGACAAAATAACGCTTGATTTCGGCACGGCGGTAGTACCAGCGCACAATGAGGACAACACCGACTACGAAAGCGAAATACAAATCTTTTTGCCGTTTGCAGGGTTTGTAAACCTCAATACCGATTATGCAGGTAAAACGATAGCTTTGCAGTACGTTATAAACGTGGTAACGGGCAACGGGGTTGCGCTTTTGTCCTGCAACGGCGTTGTATTTCAAGTTGAGGAAACCGAACCGAGCAGCGAAATAATATATCTTTCACCAAGCACCCAAGTTAAAACCGTGGGCGGCGATGATTGGAACGAAATGTTATATTACGGTTTAGAACCTTACATTTACTGCAAGTGGTACGAAAGCGCAAGCAACGGGCGAAACAATGACAGACAAACGGGCATTTTAGGCGATTTCAGAGGATTTAACGTGTTCGATGATGTTACACCCATACACACCGCAGAAATGCTTGCAGAGGAACAAGAAATGATATACACGGCTTTGTCTGACGGCGTTTATATTGAGTAACTGCAAGGCAGGATAAAAAGAAAGGCGGCAACTTGATTGTTACCGCCTTTTCTTTGTGCATCGGTGTGGCA
>ERZ773162.2695-NODE-2695-length-10756-cov-118.520979_pt1 | contig 10756 bp, 7 predicted proteins | sample MGYA00511113_ERZ773162 | MGnify/ENA primary metagenome ERZ773162 (study PRJEB29015, sample SAMEA2737807) | human gut metagenome | biome: human gut; feature: human-associated habitat; material: faeces | place: China | collected 2012 ... | reverse complement strand
ATCTTCTTCGCGCTTTACGAGAAGGACGGTCAGCCCGCCGAAAAGTATCTGTACCACATCGTACAGTCCATGTTCATCCGGGACAAGGTGCGTCCCTATCGCACAAACAATCACTACGCTGAAATTCAGCAGAAAATCAAAGAACAGGAGGAATTGCAGCTTGAACAACAGCACAGCAAAGGCAAAGCCTAAGATGACCGTCAAGAACGGCGTCGTTTACGGCGATGCCCTTTCCGCTCAGGAAAAGAAGCGGATCGTCATGCAGAAGAAAAAGGACAGGAAGGCAAAGAAAGTCCGCAAGTCCGCCCAGCAGACCATTCCCTATGTGGAGATGTGCCGCGACGGTATCTGCAAGGTGAACAGCCGCCTCTACACGAAGTCCATCGCCTTTGAGGACATCAACTACCAGCTTGCGCAGAACGAGGACAAAACTGCCATCTTTGAGAACTGGTGCGACTTTCTGAACTACTTTGATAGCTCGATTTTCGTCCAGCTCTCCTTCATCAATCAGAAGGCAAGTCTCAATGAGTTCCGCAAGCGCATCAACATTCCGGCACAGGAGGACGCCTTCAACGACATCCGCTCCGAGTATTCCGGTATGCTGCAAAGCCAGCTCACCAAGGGCAACAACGGATTGGTCAAGAGGAAGTACATCACCTTCGGCATTGAGGCGGACTCTCTCCGCACGGCAAAGCCGAAGCTCGAACGCATTGAGACCGACATTCTCAACAACTTCAAAACCCTCGGCGTGAGGACGGAGCCGCTGTCCGGCTACGAGCGGCTGAAAGTGCTTCATGATGTGTTCAACATGGACACCAACGAGCCGTTCCGCTTTTCCTTCGATATGGTTGCTCGGACGGGGCTTTCCAGTAAGGACTTCATCGCTCCCACTTCCTTTGACTTCCGTGAAGGCAAGTGCTTCAAGATGGGCAGAACTATCGGCGCGGCGAGCTTCCTGCAAATCCTCGCGCCGGAACTCAATGACCGTATGCTTGCCGACTTCCTTGAGATGGACAGCAACATTACGGTCAATTTTCATATCCGGACGATTGACCAGGCGAAGGCAATCAAGAGCATCAAGTCGAAGATCACCGACCTCGACAAGATGAAGATCGAAGAGCAGAAAAAGGCTGTCCGCTCCGGCTACGATATGGACATCATCCCGTCCGATCTCGCTACCTTCGGCGGCGAGGCGAAGCGTCTGTTGCAGGATCTCCAGACCCGCAATGAGAGACTGTTTCTTGTGACCATCCTCATCATGAACACAGCAACCAACCGCCAGAAGCTCGAAAACGCGGTGTTCCAGACCGCCGCCATTGCCCAAAAGTATAACTGTGCGCTCAAGCGTCTTGACTTCCAGCAGGAAGAAGGGCTGATGTCCTCTCTGCCTATCGGCGTCAATCAGGTGGAGATCGAGCGCGGACTGACCACTTCCAGCACAGCGGTTTTCGTGCCGTTCACCACGCAGGAGCTTTTTCAGGGCGGCGAAGCTCTCTACTATGGGTTGAATGCGCTGTCCAACAACATGATCATGGTTGACCGCAAGCGGCTCAAGAACCCGAATGGGCTGATCTTGGGTACACCCGGTTCCGGTAAATCCTTCTCCGCCAAACGCGAAATGACAAACGCCTTCCTCATCACGGAGGATGACATCATCGTCTGCGACCCCGAAGCCGAGTATTTTCCCCTTGTGCAGAAGCTCGGTGGTCAGGTCATTCGCATCTCACCGGTCAGCACGGATTACATCAATCCGTTGGACATCAACACGAACTACTCCGAAGAGGAAAACCCGCTTACGCTGAAATCCGACTTTATCCTCTCCATGTGTGAGCTGATTGTCGGCGGCAAGGACGGCTTGCAGCCGGTTGAGAAGACCATCATTGACCGCAGCGTCCGCATGGTCTATCAGGAGTTTCTTGCAGACCCCAAGCCGGAGAAAATGCCAATCCTCGAAGACCTCTACAACATTCTGAGAAATCAGAAGGAGCCGGAGGCACAGCGCATCGCAACTGCCCTTGAAATCTATGTTCACGGCTCTCTGAACGTCTTCAATCACAGAACGAATGTGGATGTCAACAACCGCTTCGTCTGCTATGACATCCGCGAACTCGGCAAGCAGCTCAAGAAGCTCGGTATGCTGATTGTGCAGGATCAGGTGTGGAACAGAGTTACCATCAACCGCGCCCAGCACAAGGCAACTCGCTACTACATGGACGAGTTCCACCTGCTCTTGAAGGAGGAACAGACCGCCGCATACAGCGTGGAAATCTGGAAGCGTTTCAGAAAATGGGGCGGCATCCCGACCGGAATCACGCAGAACGTCAAGGATCTTCTTGCCTCCCGCGAGGTGGAGAACATTTTTGAAAACTCGGATTTTGTCTACCTTCTGAATCAGGCATCCGGCGACCGGCAGATTCTCTCGAAGGCGCTGAACATCTCGCCCAGCCAGCAGAACTACATCACCAATTCCAATGCCGGTGAGGGACTGATCTTCTACGGCTCAACCATCGTTCCCTTCAAGGACGATTTCCCGAAGGACACCCAGCTCTACCGCATCATGACCACCCGCTTAGAAGAAACCGTACAGAACTGATAGGAGGATTTTTGAATATGACCAACAAGATGATTACCATTCCCTATGCGGACGCTATCGAATACGGAGAGAACACCTCCGCGCTGTTTAAGGCTCTGTGGGAGCTGACCGATCTGATCCGACTGGAAAGCGATCTCAAGAAGCATCACCGCGCCTACCTCCATGTGAGGGAGGACATCGACGAGAAGGTCAAGGAGGCGCGTCAGATTATGACCAAAGTAGCCGTGGATATGATCGGCTTTTACTTCAAGGTTGATGTTTCTGAGTGCAGCAACAGCGATGAGAATACCCCTTTCGCTGACGCGGCGGATGATGAAGCCGTATCTATCCCCAAGGATGAGTATGAGCTGATGATCGACGATCTGCTCACGATGTCCGAGATCATTCAGTGCGTTGCAGATATGCGCACGCAGGATGTGAAGGCAATCCGCGAGTTTGGCAAGTTCGTCCCCGCCTTCGCTGCCTTCGAGAAGAACCGCCTGAGCCTCTATCGTGAGGCAGCGAAGGAAGCAGAGGAAATCTTCGACCGTTGGGCGGACGAGATTGACGATCTCGACGAGGACTTCATGGAAGACGAGGACTACGAGCCGGACGAGTATTACTCCGACTGATATGCGCTCAAATCCGAAGAAAGGAGCTGGTTTTTATAGAGCTTGACATCATTCATACCGGCGATTGCCTTGAAATCCTGAAAGCCCTGCCCGATGACAGCGTTCATTGCTGTGTGACGTCCCCTCCGTATTACGCGCTCCGCGATTACGGCATGGAGGCTCAGATCGGCAGAGAGACAACGCCGAAGGAATATATCTCGCGCCTGACGGAAGTGTTTACCGAAGTCAGGCGCGTTTTGCGTCCGGATGGAACGCTCTGGCTGAACATCTCGGACACCTACGCTGGAAAGGGAAATCAGGGTGATTTTATTGACCCGAAGAACCCCAACGGCAGAAACGGTCAGGCTGTGGCTCTCAACAACAAGGTTGAGGGCTGCAAGCCGAAGGACATGATCGGTATTCCGTGGATGCTTGCTTTTGCCCTCCGCGATACCGGCTGGTATCTGCGCAACGACATCATCTGGATGAAGGATAACCCCATGCCGGAGAGCGTGAAAGACCGCCTATCGCGCTGCTACGAACACGTCTTCCTGTTCTCCAAGTCGAAGAAGTATTTCTTTGACTACAAGGCGATCTCCGAACCGATTGCTCCCGCAACAGCAGAACGCCTCAAGCGCGGCATGAAGGGCGGCAACAAATACGGCAAGCCCGTTCCCGGTCAGCCTCAGCCGCAGTCCATCAACCGCCCCCGTGAGCATGGTGAGATCAAGGACGCAGACATCAATCCGCTTCGCAATAAGCGCGATGTCTGGAAGATCAACACCGTTCCCTTCAAGGGCGGTCATTACGCCGCCTACCCTCCGAAGCTGGTTGAAACCTGTCTTCTCGCCGGTTGTCCCGAAGGCGGTATTGTGCTTGATCCCTTCATGGGAAGCGGCACAACCGGCATGGTTGCCTCACAGATGGGGCGTCATTTCATCGGCATCGAGCTGAATCCGGCATACACCGAGCTTGCCTACAAGCGGATTGGAGGTGAAATCTGATGTCCAAGGAACCGGAACTCAAAGCCCGCGACAAGGTGGTCGTGCGGATGACGCGAGACGGCGCGGTCGAGGAAAACCTGACGGCTGGCACCGGGCAGAGAGTGTCAAAGCGGCTGGAAGATACAGAGCTGGTCAAGCCGGTTGAGACAGCCGCACCTTCCGAAGCCCTTTCTGCGGAGGAACAGAAAAAGGTGCAGATGCGCCGTCAACAGCGTCAGTTTCAGGCGGAACACACCGAGGATAACGACACTAAGCCGCCCTCGGAAACGTCCGTCACAGAAGAGAAAAAGGCAGAAAATCCACCCCAGAATGCACCCGAACCGCTGCCCGTGTCAGAGACTCCGTTCAAGCCCCCTGTTTTGGAGCAGCACGGCGTTTCTTCTCATACCGGCACGGTGATTGCTGAAACGGTTGTCACCCACAAGCTGCGCAAGACCTCGGCGGTTGAAACAGTTGACGCGGATGCCGTTCTCTCCCAAGCGGCGGAGACTTCCTCCGCAAAGCCGGTCTCGGACGATGCCGTCCCGCCCACGGAGCGGATGCAAAAGCTCGAAAGGAAGTCCGAGAAGGCGCATGAGCGTCTGGACGCCGCCCGTGAGAAGCTGCCCACGCACAAGGTTCTCAAGAAAGAGCGTGTCTTCGATGAAGAGACCGGCAAGGGCAAAACCCGCCTTCATTTTGAGGATGAGCTGAAAAAGCCCAAGAGCAAAGGCAAGCTGCAATTTGAGGCAGATAAAACCGTCCGCAAGGTCGGTGACACCCTTGCTTCCGGCATTCACGGCAAAATCCATGAGGTCGAACAGGAAAACACGGCGGTTGAGGCGGCGCATAAAACGGAGATCGCCGCTGAGACTGCCGCTCGGCATTTCAGTCATCATCGGGAAAAGAGCATCAACAAACCTTATGAGAAGGTCTCTAAGCTGGAACATAAGGCGGATGCTGCGGATGCGAAGCTCCAATATGAGAGAAATCAGCAGGAGCATCCTGAGATGAAGAAGCAGAACATGAACAAGCACTACCAGAAGCAGAACATCAAGAAGGAATATGCCGCCGCTCGAAATGCCGGTTCTCAGACTGCCGGGACTGCCACAAAAAGCACCGGCAAGAAGCTCGGTGAGAAGGCGTCCGACAAGATCAAGGAGTTCTTTGAGAAGAACAAGAAGGTTTTCATCTGGATCGGCGTCGGAATTGCCCTTCTCGTTTTGCTCGGTGCTGGAATCAGCTCGTGTTCGATGCTCACCTCTACCGGTTCGTCGGTTATCGCTTCCTCCTATCTCAGCGAGGATGATGCGATGCTGGGCGCAGAAGCGCAGTATTGCCAAATGGAGCAGGAGCTGCAACGCTATCTCGACACCTACGAAAGCACTCACAACTATGATGAATACCACTTCGATCTGGATGATATTGAGCATGACCCCTATGTGCTGATCTCCATTCTCTCGGCTCTCCATGAGGGCGAGTTCACGCTGGATGAGGTGCAGGGTACGCTCCAAATACTGTTTGAAAAGCAGTATATCCTCACCGAAGAGGTCATCATCGAAACCAGATACCGCACGGAAACCGACACATGGACGGACGCAGACGGCAACACGCACACGGAAACCTATCGCGTCCCGTATGACTACTACATCTGCAACGTGAGGCTCGAAAACTTCAATCTCTCCCATGTCCCTGTCTACATCATGTCTCAGGAACAGCTTTCCATGTACGCAACGTATATGTCGGTGCTGGGCAACCGCGAGGATCTGTTCGGTGATTCTCCCTATGTGGACAAGTACATCACAAATCCTCCCGCCGACTACGATGTCAACCCGGAATACCTGAACGACGAGAAGTTTGCGACACTGATCACCGAGGCGGAAAAGTATCTCGGCTATCCGTATGTTTGGGGCGGCTCCAATCCCGACACATCCTTCGATTGCTCCGGCTTCGTCAGCTATGTTCTCACGAACAGCGGACTTGTGAACACCGGACGGCTGGGCGCGCAGGGGCTTTACAACGTCTGTACGCCGGTTTCAAAGGCGAATGCACAGCCCGGTGATCTCATCTTTTTCGTCGGGACATATGACACCCCCGGCGTGTCCCACGTCGGCATTTACGTCGGTGATGGGGTCATGATCCACTGCGGCGACCCCATTCAGTACACATCCATCAACTCTTCCTACTGGCAGCAGCATTTCTATGCCTTTGGAAGACCCGCCTATTAAAAGAAAGGAGTTTTGCATGAATCCCAAGTATCAGAAAGTCCTCTCCGACATTGAGAAGGCTGAAAAGAAGAAGTCCGAAATCGAAGGTCAGCTCAAGGAGCTGTACGACAAGAAGACAGAGCTGGAAAACCTTGAAATCATCAATACCGTGCGCTCTATGGTGATGGGCAAGGATCAGATCATGGCGTTCCTGTCTTCCATGAAGGGCGGCACCAAGCCCGCTGAAAATACGGAGGTAATCGACAATGCGTAAGAAGTTTCGTTTTATGACCGTCCTTGCGGTCTGCGTCATGGTTCTGTCCTGCTTCTCGGTGACGGCGTTTGCCTATGCCGATGATACCGATCAGAACCTTCCGGTCACTGAGACAACCCAGCCGGAACAGCAGCCTGAAACCACATCCGCGCCGGAAAAGCCGAAGGGTGAGCCGATTGACGATGAGGGCAACGCCTACACCCGCGACTTGCTCTATGACAAGGCAACCAACAAGCAGTTCATCACTGTCCAGACGAAAAGCGGCAACACCTTCTTCATTGTCATCGACTACGATGCGCCCATCAACGAGGACGAGGAACAGTATCAGACGTACTTCCTCAACATGGTCGATGAGAGCGACCTGCTTGCGCTGCTGGATGATGATACTGCGGCGGCTCTGACTACCTGTAACTGCAAGGAAAAATGCGCTGCCGGTCAGGTCAACACCGACTGCCCGGTCTGCAAGACCAACATGAGCGAATGCACCGGCACAGCTCTCGCTACACCTGAGCCGGACAAGGATGCGGAAACCGATGTCCCCGCGCCCAAACCCGAAAAGAAGTCCAACGTCGGCATGATCCTCGTCATCTTTGCCCTTGCCGGTGCTGCGGGTGCAGCTTATTACTACATCAAGTTCGTCAAGGGCAGAAAGCCCAAGGATGAGGATATGGACTTCTTTGATGATGAAGGCTACGAGGAAGAGCCGTACATCAACGAGGATGATGAGCCGCAGATTGCGGAGGATGCCGAAACGGAAGGTGATGAAGATTGATCTTAGTCATTGCTGAAAAACCCAGCGTCGCCCAGTCCATCGCAAAGGTGTTGGGCGCGATGTCCCGCAAGGACGGCTACATGGAGGGCGGCAACTACATCGTTTCGTGGTGCTTCGGTCATTTGGTGGAGCTGGCAGACGCCAGCTCCTACGATGAGCGGTATGCCAAGTGGCGGTATGACGATCTGCCCATTGTTCCGGAAAACTGGATGTTCGAGGTCACAAAGGACAAAGCACAGCAGTTCAAGGTGCTGTCCGCTCTTATGAAGGACAAGCGCGTCACCGAGCTGGTCTGCGCAACCGATGCAGGACGCGAGGGTGAGTTGATCTTCCGGCTGGTCTACAACAAAGCCGGATGCACCAAGCCCTTCAAGCGTCTGTGGATCAGCTCGTTGGAGGACTCCGCCATCCGCGAAGGCTTCAACCATCTCCGGGACGGCAAGGAATATGACCGTCTCTATGAAGCGGCACTCAGCCGCTCGAAGGCAGACTGGATTGTCGGCATCAACGGCACCCGCCTTTTCACCACGCTCTATCATAAGAAGCTGGTGGTCGGGCGCGTCCAGACGCCGACCCTTGCAATGCTGGTGGAGCGTGACGGGAAAATCTCAACCTTCCAGAAGGAGAAGTATTTCAACGTCCACGTCGGCAAGGGCGATCTGACCGCCGATCTGGAAAAGGTCAAAACCGAAGAGGAAGCAAAAAGAATTGCGGCGGCTTGCGAGAAAAAGCAAGCCGTCGTTTCTTCTCTCAAGCGGGAGACGAAAACCGTCAATCCTCCGAAGCTCTATGATCTGACCACCTTGCAGCGCGAGGCAAACCGATACTACAGCTTCACCGCCCAGCAGACGCTCGATCTCGTACAAACACTCTACGAAAAGAAGCTCCTGACCTATCCGCGCACGGACAGCCAGTTTATTACGGATGATATGGAGGACACCGCCCGTCAGGTCATTTCCATCGTCTGCCGCCAGCTTCCGCTTTTCTCCGACGTTTCGGTTACTCCGGACATTGCCCGCGTAACCGACAACAGCAAGGTCACAGATCACCACGCTATTCTCCCCACCGTCCAGCTCGAAAAGCAGGATGTTTCGGCGCTTCCTCAGTCGGAGCAGAAAATCCTCAATCTTATCGGGATGCGCCTTCTGTGTGCGACCGGCGAGAAGCACACCTACGCAGAAACGCAGATCTCGCTCTCCTGCGAGGGCTACGAGTTCAAAACCAAGGGGAAGACCGTCGTTCAAAACGGATGGAAAGCCATCGAAGAGCTGTTCAAGTCCTCCCTCAAGACGAAGGGAAAGGACGAACCCATAAAGTCCCTGCCCGAAGTCCATGAGGGCGATGTTCTGGATGGTGTGTCCGCCAGCGTCACCGAACACTTCACGACGCCCCCAAAGCAGTACACGGAAGACACGCTTCTGTCTGCGATGGAGACCGCCGGAAACGATCAGTTCGACGATGACACCGAGAAGAAAGGTCTCGGAACACCCGCGACCCGTGCCGGTATCATTGAAAAGCTGGTGAAATCCGGCTTTGCAGAGCGTAAAGGCAAATCCCTCATTCCCACGAAGGACGGCTGCAACCTTGTCTGCGTCCTGCCGGAACAGATCACTTCTCCCGCAATGACGGCGGAATGGGAAAACACGCTCATGGAGATTGAACGCGGCAAGGCAGATGCGGACGCATTTCTCAGCGGCATTGTCCGGATGACCGGCGATCTCGTGAAAGCCTATCCGTTTCTCTCCGATGCCGAAGCCCAGCGTTTCGGCACGGGCAAGGAGGAAATCGGCAAATGCCCCCGCTGCGGCTCTCCGGTCTATGTCGGCAAGGGCAATTTCTACTGCTCGAACAAGGCTTGCTCCTTCTGCCTGTGGGAAGACAATAAGTTCTTTTCCGGCAAGAAAAAGAAGCTGACCAAGAGGATTGCAAAGGAGCTGCTGGACAAGGGCTGGTGCCGCGTGACCGGGCTTTACACGCCGAAGAAGCCTCAGCTCTACGATGCGGTGATCCGTCTGGATGACAGCGGCGGCAAATACGTCAGCTTCAAGATGGAGTTTGATCGATGACCCGCCCAAAGTATGTTGCTTCATGCAGCGGAGGCAAAGACAGCGTAGCGACGCTCCTGCTGGCTGCACAGCACAATGAGCCGCTTGACGAGGCGGTTTTCAGTGAGGTCATGTTCGACAAAAACACAAGCGGCGAAGTCCCGGAACACCGGGACTTCATTTATGACCGGCTCAAGCCCTTCTGCGAAAAGGAGCTGGGCATCAAGTTCACCATTCTCCATGCAGAAAAGACCTACGATGACGTATTCCATCATGTCATCACCCGTGGACCGCATAAGGGCGAGGTTCGCGGCTTCGCATGGGCTGGTATGTGTGCAGTCAATCGGGACTGCAAAATCCCGCCCGTCCGCAAGTACAATGCCGCACTCTCGCCGGACACCGTGAGCTATGTCGGCATCGCGGAGGATGAGCCAAAACGCCTTGCTCGGCTGGATGGAGTAACGAAGGTCAGTCTGCTTGCCAAATACGGCATGACCGAGGCGGACGCCTACAAGCTTTGTCAGGATTACGGGCTGCTTTCCCCGATCTACGGTCACTGCCGGAGAAACGGCTGCTGGTTCTGTCCCAATGCAAGCGATGAAGAGCTGCTGCACATGATTACAAAACACCCGGAGCTGTTTGACAGACTGATTGAATGGGAGAAGGAGGATAACATCTTTCATCGTCGGCTGACACGCAGAGAAACCCCGTCTGAGGTAAAGGCTCGTTTATTGAGCAAATCTCAGATGGGGTTTTCTTCTCCCCGAAGCAAACATGAAATGGAGGTTTGAGATGGCTGAAAACAAAAATGCACAGCAAGTCCGCGAAATTACGGACAAGCTGGAACAGGGCATCAAGGAGCTGTTTGAATCCGAGCGGTTCAAGGAATATCTCCGCACGATGTCCAAGTTCTACAACTATTCCTTCAACAACACGTTGCTCATTGCGATGCAGAAGCCGGAGGCAACCTACGTTGCCGGTTATACCTCGTGGCAGCGCAACTTTGACCGTCAGGTCATGAAGGGCGAAAAGGGCATCAAGATTCTTGCACCCGCACCGTACAAGGCGCAGGAAGAGCGTGAGAAGATTGACCCCGTGACGCAAAAGCCGGTGATCGGCGCAGACGGAAATGCTGTCACGGAAACGGTCGAGGTTCTGCGTCCTGCCTTCAAGGTGGTAAGTGTCTTCGATGTTTCTCAGACGGATGGCAAGGAGCTTCCGGACATCATCGTTGATGAGCTGAAAGGCACCGTCGAGAACTACGAGGCGTTCTTCGATGCGCTCAAGCAGGA
>ERZ773162.2682-NODE-2682-length-10817-cov-3.283312_pt1 | contig 10817 bp, 14 predicted proteins | sample MGYA00511113_ERZ773162 | MGnify/ENA primary metagenome ERZ773162 (study PRJEB29015, sample SAMEA2737807) | human gut metagenome | biome: human gut; feature: human-associated habitat; material: faeces | place: China | collected 2012 ... | reverse complement strand
TGGTCCCGCTTCGCGGCAAACCATCCGAAATTCCCCCTCTTTCTCAATGCCATCGTAAAAAAGGGCATTCAGGAGGAAACCATTTTTGAATTTAAGGTTACCTATCCGGACGGCCAGCAGCTCGTCACCAATATGCGCCTCCGTGCGGAAGATATCGAGCTCTGGAAGGAGATTTCCGAAGCCGTGCGCTAAACTGATTTTTTTCAGTCAGTCCGCTGCGCCGGACGCTTCACCAACGTGCTCATCGACTGCACTGGCGCCGCTCTGATCTGGGTTCTGGTTTATCTTTTCTCCCGCCCTTCCAGAATATCCAGAGCTGCATAAAGCGCCGCCACATGTACCGCCTGCTCAAATGTGCCTTTCCGCAGTGCCCTCCGCGCATCCTTTACATCCATAAACTCCACCGCCACGTCCTCCATCGCATCCAGATGCTGTGCCGCCACCCACTCAGCATCCGTCGCGAGATAGCAGTACGCATATGCGGTGGAATTAGCCGCATTCGGCGCTGTTTTCATCAAAAACTCCAGATGTCCGGCCTGATAGCCTGTTTCCTCCAGAAGCTCCCGTCCGGCAGCCACCTTCGGATCTTCCCCTTTTTCAATCGCGCCGGCCGGAAGCTCCAGCAGTACCTTCTCCACACCATGACGATACTGGCGCACCAGCACCAGACGCTCATCCTTTGTCAACGCAACCACCACTGCAAAGTCCGGATCCCGTCTGATATAAAATGGTTCAATGATCCGGCCATCCGGAAGCTCACAGCGCGATGCCTCCAGCTGCACCCAGGTATCCTGAAAGACAATGTCACGCTTCAAAACCTTCCAGGCCATATCGTTTCTATTTCCGCTCATGAATAAGCCTCCCATCTCTGAAATACTTTTTTGATATGCTTTCTCTGCGTTTTTTGTTTTTTACAGTGAATACTCCTGAATTGCCGCCACGATCACATTACGCTGATACCTCACAGTCACCCGGCAATTGATCTGCATCCGCTTCGGCAGCGGGCTCTCATCCCGGGCCTTCACCCCCACCAGCGGCTTATGGAATTCATTCGCCGCATCGATCACAAGATCCATCCATTCCCTGTACTCTTCATACATCTCCGCAAAAAGCACCACACAGCTGCATGTCTCAATCCTTCGCCGCAGCAGCAGCCGGCGCCGTTTCAGCTCTACCCCCTCCAGTTCATCATTGTACGTCACCGAATCATCCGTCCATTTGAAATAGTTTGTCGTATTCAGCCACTCGCTCACAGTCTCGTAAATCTCACGATGATCCTTCGAACGGCTGACCACAAGATGTCTGTCCTTCAGTGCTGGCATACTCATTCCCCCCATTAGTGAAAAAAGACAGCCGTTACTGTTTACGAAATAAGTAAACCATAACGAAGCTGTCTTCTCGTAATTTGATACTCCTATTTTACCGCACTTTTCTAAAAAGGAACACCCGGCTGTCAATTTTTTTTATTATTTGTCACCTTTCAGTGCAATGTTTTCTGCTTTCGCCATAAAAAAGAATGTGCCTTTGCGCCGAGTGCGCATCCTCGCGGAGCGTTTTTGTATGATAGGAGGCAATTTCCTATCATACAAAAAACGCTTACCAGCCAGCCGCCATACGCTGCGCGATCTTTTCCCGGTACTTCGGGCTGATGCGGAATGCCTCACCATTCTTCATGTAGACTGTATGACTCTTCACAGACTCCACATACTTCAGATTCACCAGATAGCTGACCTGCACCCGCACAAAGTTATAATCCTGCAGAATCTTTTCGATATCATCCAACTTTCCGCGAATCAGCGGCTTATTGCCATTTTTCATATAGACATCAATGTAATGATTCCGGCTAGCCAGATACTCAATCTCATTGACATCCCAGACATGATACTTTGCCCCCTCCTGCACGATCACCTGCGTAGCGGAAATCTTTCTTTTATAGGAAATAATCGCCTGCTCCAGATCCTCATCCAGATTCGTTTTACGGACAAAATATAACGGATTCGTATCAAATGATGCAAACACCTTGTCATCGTGTGCAGATACAAACACGACTTCATCGAAACGGCCGGAATTCTTCCACTTTCTCGTAATACGAATGCCATCCTGCTCCGGCAGCACAATATCCATAAAGGCCAGCTGATACGTCTTATCACAAGCCTCCAGCTGTGCCAGGCTGTTCATACGGTCTACCTGAAACTCCAGACCGTACTTTTTAAACAACGCCTCCACCTTCATCTGAATAAGCTCTGATAAAATCTTATTATCATCAAAAACTAACGCATTTTTCATACTTTTTCTTCATCTCCCAACGAAGTTCACGTTCTTATGAATGAAACGAACTCATTATACTAAAGGGAAATCCCTTTGTAAAATGTATTTCGAAGATTCGGAAGTTCGCACAAATAATATGAGAGATAATGGAAGAAGATGGAAAAATTGCCATACAAAATCAGGGCTTCTGATCCCGCAGCGTGACCCGATACGCCCATACCAGCATCGACTCCTGGTATGCGGCCTTTCCGTACTGCCGGATCAGATCTGCTATTTCGGTCTCCGTAATCCATCTTTTCGCCGTAAGCCAAATCCATGCAGATAGATTTCAGGCATATTGATTCTTTCATCCGTATTTCTCTGGATGATTCCCAAAGACATCAGTAAATTCATCAATTCTTCGACTGTTCCAACGGGAGGTTTCACTTTTGTGTTCATATCAAGAAACCTTTTCATCTTTTTTCTGAAATCTGCTCCTGACATCAGTAATGTTTCTCCTTCCAGAACCGTTTTTAAATTTTCCAGCCACGGAAAATCTTCTTTCAATTCGGCCACACGGTCTGCAGATACCTCCTGAACTGCTCCTTGAATCGAAGATGCTGTCAATAAGGCTGTTGTTGGCTGCGTCTTAGGATTCTGTAGCATTACCTTCGCAGCACAGGCATAGCACTTTAAAAAAGATCTCGGTGCCAGGTCTCCATTCGCATCCTGCAGGTGATTCGGCACCCATGAATAACTGTCTCCCTTTTTCAGGGATGCGCCCATATAACGTCCTATCAGATAAACGATAAACCTTTTGAGGATATCTTCCCTTTCTGTTGGAAGATATCCAACCAAAGCATTCTCCTGAACCAATCCCGGAACTGCTGACATATATTCTATCATTTCCCGCGTCTGCTCCTCCGTTTTTGCATTGGCAAGCCGACTGTCAGGCGGCAAATTATACTTCCCATCTACCCACAAATTCCTGCATATTAAATTCGGCAGGGACCTCATATTGCCTATCTCAGCGTGCTGTTTTTTACGGCACTCTTTTATCAGCCCTCTTGACCTTCTTCCAACATTCCTCTATAGTCCCGTCTTTGACAGTGATATTTGGAAAAACACCGCAGAAAGGCTTATTCTATATAGCTTTTTCGGCGGTGCTTTTTCGTTTTACAATATAGTCTTTTTTGATGTGAATTAAGAATTGTGTTTTTTTAGTATTTTTCGGGTGGTTGTTTGCTCAGTTTCTGAATTTCTTTCATTTTTCGTTTAGTGATAAATTCGTAGTCTGTTTCAAAGCCAACCACTTTGTGCAGGTCATCTGTTAGTTTGATTGATTCATAAATCGGTATAAATCCTTGGCCTTGTATATCAGCGAATTCATACTCTTTTAAGGTTGATAAAATCTCATCACACGTATATTTCTTTCCAAGTTTTTTCTCCAGTAATCGATAGATTAAAAGTGCTAAAAAACATACCAGAAAATGTGCTTGTATCCGGTCCTCACGCTGAACAAACACAGATCTTGCAGCAAAATCTGTTTTCATAATCCGAAAGCAGGCTTCTATCTACCATCTGCTTTCGCTGACCCTTAAGATGGATTCTGGTTCATCATCAAAAAGGTCTGTACATACGGCATAAAGACCATCATATTGCGCTTCTTCCGCAATCTTTTTCTCATCCAAAAAATATAGGATATCTGCGATTTCTCCATCCTTTGTGACAGCAGCTTTATCAATAAATCTTGCCGGATCGTTAGGATTCTTTCGATTCTTTTTGTGCTTACCATTTACCAGCATTGCTTTTGCCCGTTCGATTTGCTTATCACGGATTTCTTTTTGATAAGCGGCATATTTAGGCGAATAGGTAATCAGCAGACGCTGCTCCATTTTTTTGAACTATAGGGTTCTTCTTTGTAAAAAACTTCGTTTCTATCTTCCTCTGTCAGCGTATCTAAGCTAACTGCCTTGTGGTCAGAGAGACGCCGGAAGTTTTGACGATTTAATGCGAGCTCCTGATATTCTTGAGACAGTTTTTTGATTGATTGAGTTACAATGAAAGCTCTTTTTTCGTATGATTCAGAATTCGGTTGTTTTCCGATGCAAGTCCCGCATCGGAACAGAAAATAAACTCTTCACACCCGAATTTCTCAATTACTTTCTTTTCCAGAGGCTTTAAGGATGTCTGTTCGTTTTGATTTCCGGGGAATATGTGGAATGCCAGAGGGATTCCATCCCCATCTGTAAATAGACCCATTTATACAATCGGATTTGGTCGATGTTCTTTGCTTTTTCCGTACTTTTTACTCCCATCTTCCTGTTCGATTTCAAAGTAATAATTCGTGCAATCATAGTAAAGAATTCCGTCATTGCGTTTTAGCACTGTTTGTGAATTGCGATAGACCTCTGACTGTATCAGATCGCATTCTTCTGAGAGAACACTTAAAGCTCTGTACCTTGCCAGCTAAAAGCCACTTCCAAGGCTTCGCTTAATCACTTCTTCGTTTTTCTGATGTTTTCACCTGTAACTGAATTTTCTGCAAATATAAGTATACCTCGCTTTATTTATTCACTTCGTACTGTGCTTTCCACCCTTCTTTTCAGTTCATAAATAAACCGCTGGAAGCTTGGTGACAGGTTATGATCCAGTTCCAACATAATACCAATTTTGTCTGCCCATTCTGCTTTCATTTCTCCAATTAAATGGTAGGAAGCGCCAGCCCTTCCTTTTAATCTTTTCAGACCTCCAGGATAAACCATGTTTGCAAGGACTTCCCATGTATCTGTGATTCCGTCTTGAACATAATCTTTTGCGGCATTCTTTTTTAATTTCGGATAGGCCTTCTCAATTGCCTCGATATCGCCTAGTAGCCATGCCTCCATCTCCTTAACAGCCACGCAAAAGACATGATCGGTTAATATCATATTCTGTATTGCAAGATCTTCCAATTGTTTTTGAAATTCGATCGGATCTCTTGTGTCATTGTCCAACACAACGATAATGACAGCACCTGGGAAATTGCAAAATTTTTTATTAAACGCACGTAAATACATTGGAAGATCATTCAGCAGCTGCCCTGTTTTTCTTTCTATGGGAGTTCCTGTTTTAGGCAGATGCCCAATTCCGCCGAATGCCTTTGTGTCATAAGTGATTGACTTTTCCGGATAAGAAGTTTTCAGCTTCTCCATCACATGGCAAACCAGCTTTTCGGTTGATTTATCTTCAATCAAAAACTGAACGTACATACGATAACTCCTTATCCAAAATATTGACTATACCACATGTCTCCAAGTTCAACGCCCTCTTGGGATAATTCCTGAACACAATCATATTCTGATGCGCGTTTTGCTTCAGAAAATCCCTGCTCGTCTTTTGATAATACCCACACATCATCCGGATAAAGTGCATTTACAAAAAACGGACTATGTGTTGTCACAAATAATTGTTTTGTATATCCATTTCCAACACTTTTTTTCATTTCATCTGCAAGCCTTCCAAGGTAATGATGGTATAATCCATTTTCTGGTTCCTCGATAAATACAAGCTGACGTGGATTTTTTTCATGCAGCAGCAGATAATAGGCAAATAACTTTAGTGTACCATCCGACATTCTAGGCGAATAAAAAGGATCCTCGAATCCTTCTTCCCAGAATCGTAATGTAATTTGACCTGTTTCCAGCTTAAGTGGTTCTATTTTTTTGATTCCAGGCAGTTTTGATTGTATTTCTTTTAATACTTTTTCAAAATCTTTTTTGTTTTCTCGGTACATATACTGAGCTACATTGTTGATGTTACTCCCAATTCTATCCAGGTAAGGTGCTGGGGCAGAAGTTTGTATTTTTCTCGCTGCATCTGGAGAAAAATAGCATAGATACCAGCTCTTTAAAAACTGCAGAAACTTTTCTATACGCGAATATTGTTTCATCGCACCTAAAGTTACAATTCCAGGTTTGCGAATATCTGCCAGCTCTACATCTATTTTTTTTCCAGTAATCTTTCCATCATCATCCTGTCCACCTTCTGTTCCTTCAAAGGCATATCCCTTTCCTTCCTGTAAATGCAGAAATGAACGTGGCCATCCCCTTTTCTCAACTCTTTGTCTTAGTCTTTCTTCTTTTACATATGGTCTTCCCGAACTGTCAATGTCAATATCCAACTGATAGGTAATTGGCTTTGTCTTTTTGGTTTCTCTATAATAGATTTCAAAGGAAATTGGATCCTTGGCACCTTGCGAGATCAATTTATCGTATCCTCCCCTGTTTCCAACATCACAAGCCGCTTCAACACCCATTTCCAAGCAATCTGCAATGAATCCAAAAACATCTGCCAGGGTACTTTTCCCGTTTCCACTTGGTCCAATAATCGCTACCAGATTTCCTAGTTCTTTTTCGTTCTGATGAGTTCTGGTTTTGCCAAGTATTATATTTTTTAGAGGACCATAATTTTTGATTTCAATTCCTTCTATCTTTCCCACTGTCAACCTCCAGATAATATCTTAATATTATGTATCTGTTCAGTGTCTTCACTGATACGAGCAAAAATCCATTCCAGACCGGCTACGCCGATGGGATTTTGGATTTCTGCTTATGATCCTAAATACTCTTTCTGCAGTTCATCAATTATGTTGAACGGAAACATCTCCGCACATCCGTCGGGAATTGCTTCCAGAGTTTTAATAAACTCTTTCACCAGTTCCTGCGCTTCTGCACTATGATTTCCCTCTTCTGGCATATGCCGGGCAAACCAGATCTGATCATAGATCTCTACTTGAGAAATAAGCATCATAACATCTTGAGAAAAATCCATTTCGTTTTGCTCCGTTGCCTCGCCATAACGAGATATGATAGAGTTCAGTCTTCTTAAAATTGCATCCTTATTCAGATCAAGTGGAACATAGATACGGACACTATCATCCTTTTGATCTGGCTCACATCGTAAATCTGTTATCATTTGTGCCTGCTCAAGATACGATAAATCAATCAGCCATGGCTCATTGACATAAAGCGGCGATATTTCTTTTGGAAGCGGATGTACGTCTAGGGTGTGATGCGTCATAGGGTTTCCTCCCGATTGTATTCATATTGTAATGGATATGATCCAACTATCTGTTTTTTATATGTAAACGGTAAACAAGGCTACGACAATGTGCCACCAAGCCGGGAAAAACGTGCGGTAATTCCTAGCACGGCACAATACCAAAGATTAGAATATTTGTAAAGCCTTATATAAGCCACGATGTATAATCATGTTTTCATTAAAATTAAATAAAGCATTAGGATATTCATGTTTGAAAATTTGTTGCCCTTTCATTGTAGGCTGATTACCTATTACTCCATATTCAAATAGTTGCCGTAATATCATTTTGGCATCATTTTCACTTACCGAATATGTAGATGAATATTCCTGTATGAATGTTGCTGGTGAAAACGTCTGCTTTCTAATTTGAGATAATGTAGATAAAATTTGATTAATATCTGGAAGAACAGCAAAAATTTCATCAACGATTTCGCCCTTTAAATATTCGGAAAATTCTCTATCTGCCTCCTTTACTATAGGTGATGTAATATTACTATTACCTTTTTGCAACGCAATTTTGGCACATTGGGATATATAATGAATATAATCTCTTGGTCTCCAATGTGTGCTTCTTGTAATATAATCGAATGTAAACATTTTATAGGATTGTGTTTACATCAATATTGTTCCTCTTAAAGTTTTACTTCTGAATGTGATTGCTTATGTGACGAACTCTGGAATTCCATTAATTACCTGAATTATAATCATTGGACCAAAAAACGTGTTGCCGCTTATTGGAAAGGCAAGTACACTTGACATGAGAGAAATGACCGCATTCAATGTGATCTAGTTCCTACGGTTATACATTCATTTTTACCACATCTCGGCGGCGTTTCGGAATGTAAATATGCCTAAAAATTCTAACTTATATCTCTTTTGTAAGCATATATCGACATCTCCGATATATGCTTATGAAGAAAGATACTTGCCTAACTCATTCACAGGTTTTTTCACCTATAACCCTATCTACTATTCATCCAAATATTGCTTTAACTGCTCCACCAACCTATACACCATTGTTCCGGGATCATACTTCGATGGCACATCACTTTTTTCACAAAATCCTGCCATCCGTCGCTTTGCATTTTTTATAGCAGTATTTACTCCATCATATGTATCAACCAAATCAAAAATTTCTTCATAATTTTTACGATATCGTCCATCTCCTAAACAATACTGTTTAAAAATCTCATCTAACTTTTCATACCAGTTATCTCTATGCAGCGCAGTATCACCATAATTAAAATGTAAATAAAGCCAGTATTCAAATGATTGATTACTCCACGCAATCTGATACCCTTTTTCTTTACCTAAACGAATCGCTTCATCAAAATCTTCAAAATCATCTTTATCAAACACAATCCATACATTTTGATAGAGTATTTTTGAATCTTTTACCAATTGTTCTGTTGTCTCAATCAATTTACCTGTTCCACAACCTTTTCCATATATATCAATCACAGGAGCTTCAACAATATCGATTCGTCCATTCATCTTTTCCTTGATTTTCTTTTGTATTCCTTTAAAATAGAGCGGCTCTGTCTTTTCCCCCTCTGTAACAATCAAGAAAGAATTAGTATTCGCCTGCCTATACTCGTATTTTCTTTTCTTTCGTTCCGCCCTGCGCTTTTTAAAAAAATCATCTGTTCCCAAAGCTATTCACCTGCTTTCAGGGAAAAATCTTTAAGAAATGGAATTCCTCCATATACACCTGATAAATAATCCTTTTCAAACGATGCATCTGATCTCACTTTAAAATCTGACAACGCACATAATTCCGAATGCCCCAAGTCGTCTTTCTGCACAAACCAGATCTGATCTCTTCTAAAGAATTTCTTATCCATCAATGTTGTATCATGTGTAGTATAAATTAATTGAGCCTTTGAATCATTATTATAAAATAAATCAATAATAAATTTCAGTAATAACGGATGCAATTTTACATTTAATTCATCGATTACAATCATTCCGTCTTTATAGATTGCCGTTTTGGCATAAATAAAAAGCATGATACTTTTTATTGTTCCCTCTGATTCATTATATAAGTTCAAAGGATACATTTCTCCATCTGCGCCTTTGTGGAATGTATAAAAAATAATTTCTTTTTCATTCTCATCATAAGAAATATTCTTTATACCAGTATCAATCGCTGCAAGAAATTCTAATAGTTCTTCTTTTTCATTATCAATAATCTGAGGCAGAACAGCATTCAAAACTCCTGTATTTTCGCAAGCATCTGATGAAAGCACAAGTATATTCACAATACTGGTATACACCTTTTTAAACACATCTGTCTTTAATTTCAGCTTATTAAAAAAGGATAACACTAATGTTTCTGATGGAATTTGATCTTTATACACCTCACACTCTTTTCTGACAGAGGCCCCTAAGTTCACTTCTTGTGTTGTTCTTTCAAAAATTGTCACTTTACGGTTCGTATCTAAGTTCTTTCTATATAGCCATTCCATTACAATCGACTCAGAATTGTACTCAAATCCGTATTGGTACTCTTCATTATCTATAATCTCCACAATCTCAAATTCCGAATTTTCCATTTTATCTTCAAATGAAAATGGCATACTGTATTTTTCAAGAATAGACTCAGCACCATCGTCAACATTATTCAAAGATTCTACAATAATCCTCTGAAAAAAGCGCATTGCACATACAAGATTAGACTTACCACTAGCATTAGCTCCATAAATAGCTGCCACCCTGAGATACTTTTCCTTTTTATCTATATCAATCAGGTTCGATACATGTTCTTTATAAGCACTAATTGCTGTCATGTCAAAAATCGTTTCCTCCTTAAAGGAGAGAACATTTTTCATTTTAAATTGTACCAGCATGTAATTGCACCTCCGTTCTTATAATATACGCTTTCGTATATATTATGTCAATTATTTTGTGCTTTTTTCTCATTTTTATCAATTTGACTATCGCATTCTGGGATTTTAAGATTAGAAAAGCTATTATTTGTTCTCCATTTTTACAATTCTGCACTCATCCTCCTAGCATGTTTCAAGGTAAGCGATGAATAACCTACCGTCTTTTCATCAGCTAAGATCTGTGTAACAATTCATTAGGAAAATATCAGATTCAGAGCAGTTAAGAAGAGCAGATTTCTTCATTGAATAAATCTGCTCTGAATGTGATTCTTTCTAATTTACCATGCAGCTTCTGTTAAAACCAACGGATTCAGAACAGAGGGATATCTTCGAACTGCTCCACCGGAGACGCAGGAAATCTTCAACGATTTTCTGCTCCCAGTATGAATTCGAGGAATGGTATGATCAGCTTGGTGGTGACGCCAGTCCTCTTGCTGACGCAATCATCGACCGCATTGCTCATGACAGCTACCGGATAAATATCACAAGCGTCGATGCTGAATATGATAAATCAATGCGTGAGGTATATGGCTTGGATAAAGCATTACGCGAGTAAACTCGCATAATTACATAGGTGATTTCCACTTCCGGACATCTGAT
>ERZ773162.2667-NODE-2667-length-10865-cov-74.456244_pt1 | contig 10865 bp, 9 predicted proteins | sample MGYA00511113_ERZ773162 | MGnify/ENA primary metagenome ERZ773162 (study PRJEB29015, sample SAMEA2737807) | human gut metagenome | biome: human gut; feature: human-associated habitat; material: faeces | place: China | collected 2012 ... | reverse complement strand
CGATCAGTTTCCCGATGGTATCCTGCTTGAACTGCGCCTTGGGTTTGCGTTCGGCATTTGCTTGCAACGTGGCAAGTACTGCCGCCTTATCGAACTTGTCACCGAGCTTTTTTGCCCGGATGAACTTCGTTCTGCCAGAGGGCAGATAGCTGAGCTGTCCACGGCTTTCCTTGACCGTGATGCCGTACTGCTGCAAGAGCCTGTCGGAAAAATCTTCAAAGCTGGTGGCAAAGTACAGCACCGAAGAAATCTGTTTCCGTAAAGTGTCTTTCACGGGTTCAAACTTCTTCTGCTGGGACGGTTGTCCAGTTGCGGCAAGGGCTGCGTTTTCACGGTCAAGGTTCAACTGACCACGCCTGCGCGCCCAATACTCAGCTTCGCTGACACGCTCTTTCGAGCCGTTGAGCAGGTCGATCTGGTACAGTCCAGCACCTTCGCACAGCTCCATGACCTCGACACGGAGATGCCGCATGGTTTGGGCTGTGCTGGAATGCTTCATGCCCTCGCGCCAGTCGAGGGGCTTCTGCATATAGGGCTTGCGTTCCACTTCCCGTGTTCGGACGCTGCCAAACACGATGTGGACATGGATGTTTCCCGAATGGTTGTGTCCATCCGGGTGGGTACAGACGATGGCAGGATGACCGGGAAAGTTTTCTTTGCAGAAGTTCAGACCGAGAGCCTGTGCTTTTTCCATGGTCAAGCCGTTGTCGGCTGCATCTCTGGGGTCGAAGCTGATGATATACTGGTGACTTTTGATATCACCATGCTGGGTATTCTTACCATACTTGCGGTTTGCCAGCAAACAGGCTGTTGCAAACGAGAAATCGCCGCACTCAAGGGTGTCGAGCAGGTAGGATTTCCGTAGCTTCGGTCTGCCCTGTTCATCCAGAAGTTGCTTTCCGGTGAACGCATCATGCTGGTAAACGAGGTACGCTTCGATGGCGGTGTAGTCCGAGTTTTTATTACAATTCGATTATTCAAATCGTTGGCAACAACATCGAATTGTATGTCGCAAATATGCCGTTTATGGTTGAACAATGCAGCTGCCCTTGCGACTGAGGCGATATGCTTGAGCGTTGCCATACAGTTCACCCAGAACTTTCTCGGCATGGAGCCGGAATGCAGTCAGGTCTGCAAGTTCGTCAAGGAGTTTCGCCCGGAGCTGTTCGGTGTCTGCACCGCCGGAGTTGAAGTGCCTTGCAAGCTGGTTGAGGTTGGTGCCCACCTTGCTGCACTGAGCAAGCAAAGTGGAAACAGCGGTCAGAGTTTCTTCGCCACCACTGGTAACGATGACCGTTTTCTCGATCTTGACGTTGTGGATGGCACGGCGGATGAGGGTGGACAGGGAGAGATGAAGGAGTTTTGCTGTGCATTGGAGTTCCATCTTTTCAGTTTCCGTCACTCGGAACTTGATGATGTGCGTTTTGTTGTTCGGCGTGTCGTGGTGCTTGGAATTGCTAGGGGTCGGTTGAACATTCGTTTTGGTCATTGTACCTCCTGTCTGTTCGATAACTCCTCGGTGAAGTTATGTAAAGCACGACACGCCGTTGCTGTTCGCACCGTTAGGTGCGAACCATGAGCAGGGTTTGGGGTGGGACCGCGTTTGCGAAGCGCAGCAATGAAAGCCCCAGTGGGGCTTTTAAGCGGCAGCGCGGTCTGCGACAGCAGATGGAGGGGCGTTGCCCCGACAAGCGCTACCCCAACAAGATCACATCAAAACTCACAAGAGTTGCAGATGTGAAGTCCCGGTGGAACACAAGATTTTCAAGAATTGAAAATTTGTGGCCACGGGACGGTTCTTGCCCTCTACCGCTGCGCTCAAAACGTATTTTCAACAAATGTTTCCGAATTGTTAAGACGCAAAAATAAGTAGAGGTGGTGCTGCTCATGTAAGGGGGTCACCGTTTGCTCCGAACGAAGTTCCTGCCCCTGTTTGTGCAGCGGCGTTGTCTGGCTCGCTCACGGAAAGTGTGAGGTCATGGCACGGTATCACGTTCAGACGGCTTATGAAGGATTCAAGGTACAGTATGAAGAAAGCTGGGCGCAGTGCGGACACTACGTCCTGCTTCTTTCAAACGCAAGAATAACACTTTGAAGTTGTGCGGTCAACAACCAAAAACAAATTTTGGAAGATTGAACAACTACATAAGATTTTATTTGTGAAAAAGAAAAATACCGCCCATGCAGCGCAGCGATGATTTTGTCGGGTGAATCGGCGGCAAAATGAATCGGGTGTGTTGCGGGGCGGTACGTTCTGTCTGGGTAATATCCACTGAAAGTGGTGGTTATCATGATAAGCACCACCACTTTTCAGCAGGATTTGGAATAAAGAGTATCATGGAAGTGTAGGCGCGTCAAGATAGTTTTGGGGAATTCATTGCGGTAAAGCGGTAGAAGTAAGACTTATATAAGCAAAAGCACCGCCCCACTCTGGAAAATCCAGCGTGAGACGGTGCCAATGAAGGAGAAATGGAAAAATGTCAGGGTTTGATGGGATTTTATGCCTGTACCATCCGGGCAATTCTTTCCCGAACTTCCGCTTCTGGTACAACGCTTGTGATGCCGCCATGCTTTTGCGTAGAAAGGCTTGCGGCACAGCAGGCAAATGTTGTGATAGCAGTCAGTTCCTTTTTTGTTAAATCCGCAGGAGCCTTATTCAATTTCAGGAAGCGGCTCATAGCACTTCCGCCGAAAATATCCCCGGCACCGGTGGTATCCACGACATGGATCTCGGCAGGCGAAGCGATCTCGCCGGTGCAGTTCCGGTTTGCAAAATAGCATCCCTTCGGACCAAGCGTGACATACACAAGGCTGGCACCATATTCCGTCAGCAGTTTCTGTGCGCTTTCCTGCGGCGAAAGTCCCCAGAGAAAATCCACTTCCTCGTCGCTGATCTTGATGATGTCCGCCTGATGCAGACCCCATTCGATCTGCTCTTTGGCGGCAGCTTCAGCCTTGGCATCCAGTACCGGGGCAGTGGAGGTCAGTGCGTTGTACAATGCGTCCAGATGCGGATCTGCAAGGAAGTTGTCCAGTGTAACCAGCTGTGCCTGCGGGGCGCTCTTAGCGGCACGGTCAGCCAGAATGCGCTGGCAGACCACTACGTCCGCATCGGCAGGGATGGTGTCTACGCTGGTGTTGGTCACGGTCAGATCGGGGCGTTCGGCTTTGATGCGGTTGTGGAACTTGGTAGCACCCATGGCGCTGGAACCCATACCGGCATCGCAAGCAAAGACGATCTTGCGGATTTGACCGACATTTACGGCAGTAGGTTCAGGAACCTCGCCCTTAGCCTGTGCCTTCATCTCCTTCATTTCGTTCTGGGCATCGGTCAGGCTCTTGGCATGGCCGGAGGTTGCTTTCAGGATGATCGAGGACAGGATAAAGGAGACTGCACCAGCGATGATAACGCCCAGCAGGACGGTGAGGATGGAATCCCGGGGAGCCATTGCCATGTAGGCAATGAGGGAACCGGGAGAAGCAGGGCCGGACAGGCCTGCACTTGTCATGGAGTAGAACAGGATGGCGCAGAAGTTGCCTACGATGGGGGCGATAATGATCACGGGATTCATCAGGATGTAGGGAAAGTAAATCTCGTGGATGCCGCCCAGCAGGTGGATGATGACAGCACCGGGAGCGGATTGGCGGGTGGTGTCGTCCTTACAGAAGAAGCAGTAGGCCAGCAGGATGCCAAGGCCGGGGCCGGGGTTGGCATCCAGCATATACATGATGGAGCGACCGGTCTCAGCAGCCTGACTTGCACCGATGGGGCTGAAGATGCCGTGGTTGATGGCGTTGTTCAGGAACAGCACCTTGGCAGGCTCAATAAAGACGGACACCAGCGGCAGCAGGCTGTGCGCCACAAGGAAGTCCACACCGGCGGTCAACATGGTGAGGATGGCGGTCATGAACGGGCCGATGACGTAGTAGCCAAGGATGGCCAGCAGCATACCCAGAATGCCGACGGAGAAGTTGTTGACCAGCATCTCGAAACCGGCATTGCGCCGGATTTCAATGGTGATAAGCAGTACTGCTGTCACCGGGGAATGGTGACAGCGGTGGGCTGATACGGCAACATCTCCAATGGGCGCGCGAGTGATTTGTGCATCTTCAACGATGTGCCGGGATACAAGACAGGAGTGCGGAAGCTTTTGTCACCAGACGATCGTGACAAAAATACGAGAACTTCTTCTCCTGCCGCAGGGCTGGGTCACAGCGGAAACGCTGGCGGAGAGCATCGGGGTCAGCCGCCGCACCGACCTCCGGGCACTGGACGAAGCGCGCCGGGTGGTGCGGGTGCATGGCGGAGTCAAATCGGTGGAGCAGGTGGTCGGCACCGATGACCTGCTCAGCCGCCGCACGGCCCGCAATGCCGAAGCAAAGCAGATCATTGCCGAAAAAGCGCTGGCGCTGCTGCGGCCGAATACCGCTCTGTTTCTGGACTCCGGCAGCACCACCACGGCGGTGGCGCGGTGCATCCCGGACCAGCCCATGCTGATCTACACCAGCGGCCTGCACTGCATTTTTTGTTATGGCTTGCTCTTCCGGTCTGCCGTGGCCGCAGCCAAGCGAAAGGGAGGATTCCACCTCGCCGCCCGGTTGGTGTCCTTAAAAGCCAAACGGGGCTTTCATTGCTCTGCTTCGCTGCGCAAACGCGAATTTCTATGCCGCGTTGCTTTACACTGCCAGAAATTTTCGGTATAATAAAGGGTAGAACAGAGCAAAACGCCAAAGGAAGAGGTTTTTATGGAGACTGCGGGGTGCGATTCCAGCCGACCGCTGGCCGAACAGGTTGCACAGCGGATCAAGGACTACATTCTGGAAGAAAAACTGAAGAGCGGCGACAAGCTGCCCACTGAAACAGCGATTGCCCGCGAGATGGGTGTGGCACGCAGTACCGTGCGCGAGGCCATCAAGCGGCTGGAGTCACAGAACATTCTGACCGTGCGCCACGGCGCGGGCTCTTTTGTGACCGACCAGCCCGGCCTGGCGGATGACCCGCTGGGGCTGGATTTCATTGAGGACAAGGAGCGTCTGGCCTTCGACCTGCTGGAGGTGCGTAACATCATCGAGCCGGCCATTGCCGCGCTGGCGGCGCGCCATGCCACCCCGGAGGACATCGCCGAGATGGAATCGCTGTACAACCTCATGGAATACCACATCCTGCATGGGCAGGACTATCTGAACGAGGATATGAAGTTCCACCGGACCATTGCCCGCGCCAGCGGCAATCTGGTGGCTCCCCAGCTGGCTCCCATCATCACGGCGTCGGTGGAGGTGTTCACCGAGGGCACCCACCGCACCCTGCTGCAGGAGACCCTGGACACCCACAAGGCAGTGCTGGAGGCCATCAAGTGCGGCGACAGCACCTGGGCCCGGGACGCCATGACCCTGCACCTTTCCCACAACCGCGACCTGTACCGGAAGATGCACCGCGCCCGCAGCGGTGAACCGCCCCTTGCTCCCAAAGTGCCGGAATGGGTGCTGCAGCTCAAGGAGCTGGCCAAGCCCGAAGAACCGGAAGAAAAAGAGTAAATCGAACGCAAACAGCCCGCATGACGGAGCACGATGCTCCTGCCATGCGGGCTGTTTTTCTGCGTTAACTCAGGCGGCGGGATGCATTACCACTCGGCAACGCTGCCGTCCTTGTGACGCCAGACGGGGTTCTTCCACTCGTGCGGGGTCTTGTTCTCCTCCAGCACCAGTTCCTTGTTGACGTCCACGCCCAGACCGGGACGGACGGGCAGCTGCACGCGGCCGTCTACGAACTTGAAGTCGTCCTGGTTCTTGACATAGTCCAGCACGCTCTTGCCCACGTTGTAGTGGATGCCGATGCTCTGCTCCTGGATCACGGCGTTGTAGCAGGTGGCGTCCACGTTCAGGCAGCTGGCCAGAGCGATGGGGCCCAGCGGGCAGTGGGGAGCCAGGGCAACGTCGTAGGCTTCGGCCATGGAGGCGATCTTCTTGACCTCGGTCAGACCGCCGGCGTGGCTCAGGTCGGGCTGGATGATGTCCACGCCGCCGGCCTGCAGCAGGCGCTTGAAGTCATACTTGGTGAACAGACGCTCGCCGGTGGCAATGGGCACATTGCAGGCAGCGGCGATCTCCTTGAACACCTCCATGTTCTCGCACAGCACCGGCTCCTCGATGAACATGGGGTCGAACTCTTCCAGCTTCTTGGCCAGGACCTTTGCCATGGGCTTGTGCACACGGCCGTGGAAGTCGATGGCGATGCCGAAATACTTGCCGCAGCTCTCCCGGATGGCGGCCACGCGCTCCAGAACGGCGTCCACCTTGTCGTAGGTGTCGATCATCTGCAGCTCCTCGGTGGCGTTCATCTTGATGGCGGTAAAGCCGGCATTCTTGCGCTCCAGAGCAGCAGCGCCCACGTCGCTGGGGCGGTCGCCGCCGATCCAGCTGTACACGCGCATGTTGTCGCGGCAGGCACCGCCCATGAGCTGGTAGACCGGGGCGTTGAAGAACTTGCCCTTGATATCCCACAGGGCCTGATCAATGCCGGCAATGGCGCTCATCAGCACGCCGCCGCCGCGGTAGAAACCGGCGCGGTACAGCACAGCGGAAAAGTCCTCAATGCGCATGGGGTCCTTGCCGATGAGGTAGGGCTTCATCTCCTGCACGCAGGCCAGAACGGTGGCGCAGTGGCCTTCCAGCACGGGCTCGCCCCAGCCGGTCAGGCCCTCGTCGGTCACGATCTCAACAAAGCCCCAGCGGGGACGGACAGTATAGGTGTTGACTTCAACGATCTTCATGGGAAATCATCCTTTCTCTTGTATTGCAGAAGGTTTCAATGGGTTCAGATTCAGCGCTGGATCTGGTCCACCATGCCGCGGACGTAGGCGGCGCAGGCTTCCCAGTCGTTGGCGGCCACGGCGTCCTTGGGCATCAGGCTGGAGGCCAGGCCCACGCTGATGCAGCCGGCGTCAAAGAACTCGCGGATGTTGGCGGGGCTCACGCCGCCGATGGCCATGTAGTTGGTGCCGTCAAAGGGGCCCTGCAGGTCCTTGACGTAGTGGCGGGGCATGCTGCCGGCCGGGAACAGCTTCATGGTCTTGTAGCCGAACTGCAGGCTGGTGGCCACGTCGGTGGGGGTCAGCACGCCGGGCAGCAGGGCGATGTCGTTCTCGGCGCAGTAGCTGAACACATCCAGCGGAGTGCCGGGGGTCAGAAGGAACTGTGCACCGGCGTCCAGAGCGGCTTTGCAGCGCTCCACGGTGATGGCGGTGCCGGCACCCACGGTGCAACGGTCCCCGAAATGGGTGCGTAGCATCGTGATCTGCTCCAGGGCGTGGGGGCTATTCAGTGCCACCTCAAAGAAGGGGGCACCGCCCTGCACGGCGGCCTCGGCGTAATCAATGGTCTTTTCCAGCGGAACGTTGCGCAGGATGGCCAGCAACGGATGCTTGGAAACCAGATCGTAAGTGTCCATACAAAAAACTCCTTTCGGCAAAAAATGAAACCGATGGTTTCAGCGGATCAGCGGTAGGTGATGGCAGCGCCAGTGAGGGCAGCTTCCATCTGGGCGGCGTCGGGGTAGCCCTCCACGTCGCCCGGGGTCTGGGTGGCCAGGGCGCCGCAGATGGCACCCATGCGGCCTGCGGTGACCACATCGCGGCCCTGCAGGATGCCGGCCAGGAAGCCGGCATTGAAGCCGTCACCGGCGCCGATGGGCTCAATGGGCTTACAGGGGTAGGGCGGCAGCTTTTCGCGGGTGGTCTTGTCGGCCGCCCAGGCACCGTTGCCGCCGTCCTTGATGGCCACATACTGTGCGCAGCCGTCGCGGAACAGAAGATCGAAGATGGCATCCGGGTCGCGCAGGCCGAACAGGGCGTCGGCCTCGTCCAGGCCCAGCAGCACGATCTCGCTCTGCAGGGTCAGCTCCCGGATCAGGGGGGCGTAGTCCTGCCCACGCCACAGCTTGCGGCGTATGTTGGGGTCAAAGCTGATGGCGACGCCTTTCTCCTTGGCCAGAGCAAAGGCGGCTTTGGTCATGGCCAGGCAGCTCTCGCTCAGCACGGGGGTGATGCCGCTCATGTGCAGCACCTTCACGCCGTCCAGCAGGGCGGGGGTCACGTCCTCGGGGCACAGGTGGCTGGCGGCGCTGTTCTCACGGTAGTAGAACACTTTGGTCTCGCCCACGCCGGTCTCCTTGAACATGATGCCGGTGCGGTGGTCGGGGTCGTAGATGACACGGGAACAGTCCACGCCCTCGGCACGGAGCTGATTGCGGATGAAGCAGCCAAACTCGTCGGTGCCCAGGCGGCTGACCCAGGCGGCCTCCAGGCCCAGCTTTGCCAGACCCACGGCTACATTGCTCTCGGCACCGGCGGTGCGGATGCCGAAGTTCTGCACATAGCGCAGGGCACCCACGCTGTCCGGGGTGAAGGCGGCCATGGTCTCGCCGATGGTGATCAACTGAGGCATAAATAACACTCCTTTTTCTACAGGGTTTCAGAATTGCAGTTCCACGCAGCACAGAAGCCGCTCGATCTGACGCCGGGCTTCGTCCAGCGCCTGCCGGGCGCTGGCGGCGGCAGCGTCGTTGTAGCGCTCCAGCGGGAAGGCAACGCTCAGCGCGGCCACCACTTTGCCGCTTTTGCGCAGCGGCACGCCGATGCAGCGGATGCCCCGGGTGCTCTCCTCACACTCGTAGGCAAAGCCGCTGGCCCGGATCTCGGCCAGCTGGTCGGCCAGGAGGCGAAAGTCGGTGATGGTGTGCTCGGTCAGCGGGTACAGGCCGTCGTAATACAGGGCCTTGAGCTGGGGCAACTGGTAGTCGGCCAGCAGAGCCTTGCCCACGCCGGTGGCGTAGGCCGGCAGGCTGCGGCCCTCCACCGTGACGGTACGGCTGCGCAGCGGGGTCTCCACCTTTTTGAGGTAATAGACATCCCCGTTTTTCAGGCTGCCGAGGTGGCATGTCTCGTGGCAGACCGACACGATGTCGTGCATCAGGCGGTAGATCTCCCGCAAGGCGCTGGCTTCTTCCAGATAGGTGTTTCCAATGCGGAACGCCATGCGGCCGATGCGGTAGTGATGATCCTGGTCGTCCAGGGTCAGGTAGCCGCGGGCCAGCAGGGTGTGCAGCAGCGGGGAGATGCTGCCTTTGGCAATGCCCAGATGCTGCGACAGCTGGGTCAGGGTGTAACCGCTGCCGTTCAGGCTGCACAGCTCCAGAATATCCAGCGCGCGTGCCAGTGAACGGTGGGAATCTCCGGAAGGCATGGGACTCACTTCCTTTCCTTATATATAAGGCCTCTGAGAGGCATTCGGACCAGGTCGGGAAAACGACGAAAGTGTTCCGATATCTGAACAAAAATTGCACGCTTTCTGGTTCGGACGGCTGAAAACTGCAGGCCGTCCGCCCCTTTTTCGGCGGCCGGAGCGCCGCCGATCGTTGCCTTTTGCACGGGATGCAGACGCTTTTGGGGCCTGCGATGGCATTGTCGGACAACTTAATAGATTGAAAACGATTAAAAATAAGCGAAACATCGTTGCTTTTGAAAGAGACTTGTAATTTTTTCTGTAAATCCATGCTCCGATTTCAGTATACAACACCGGAAAATAGACTGCAAGGGGCAGTTTGTTTTTCGTGGAAATGACATAATTATGAACAAGAAAACTATAAAATACGCCAAAAATGGTTCTTTTGATGCAAAAATCGGTACATTTATTTCAGCAAGGTTGTTGTCAGACAACGAACTGCACGGAGCTGGCCCGCTGCGAATGCTTGTACGACAAAACCGAACGACCGGGGCGAATCCCTCTCCCCGGATTCGGCTAAAGCATTAAGGAGGAAACATCTGCCTTTCCAGCTCAAAAAGACTGATTTCCGTCTCAACCTCCAGTGCCGCAAGTTCCTGGACATTGGCCTGCCGCTGGCTTTGCAGGAGTTTCTGACGCAGGTTTCCTTTCTGGCGCTCTGCGCCTTCGTCAACCGTCTGGGTCTGGAAGCGTCCTCCGGCTACGGCGTGGCCTGCAAGATCGTCAACTTCGCCATGCTCATCCCCAGCTCTCTGATGCAGTCGATGGCCTCTTTCGTCTCTCAGAATGTCGGTGCCGGCAACAAAAAGCGGGCCAGGCAGACTCTGTTCACCGGCATTGCCATCGGTCTGGTCTTCGGCTGTGCGGTGTTTGCGCTGGTGTGGTTCGAGGGCGACCTGCTGTCCGGCATCTTCACTACAGATGCCGCCGTCATTGTGAATGCCTTCGCCTATCTGCGCGGTTTTGCGCCTGAGGCGATCGTCACAGCGGTGCTGTTCAGCATGGTGGGCTACTTCAACGGCAACAACAAGACCGTCTGGGTCATGGTGCAGGGCCTTGTGCAGACCCTCCTGGTCCGCCTGCCCATGGCTTACATCATGAGCATCCAGCCTAACGCCAGCCTGACCATGATCGGTCTGGCCGCGCCCACCTCTACCGCTGTGGGCATCGTGCTGAATGTCTGCTTTTTCCTCTATCTTGAGCGGAAAGAGAAAAATCTGAAAGTGTAAAAGGAAACCGGCTGGTGTGAATGACGCCAACCGGTTTTTGCTATGATTTGGCAAAACAAAAAGCCCAGCGTACTTTCATACGCTGAGCATTTTTGGTGGGCGCGGGTGGATTACGCAAGCCGCGCATCTAAAAAGGCCCCGCAGGGGCCTTTTTGCCGCCGGGACGTATAGCGGCGGCCGATGCTGTTCGAATCCCCCCTTGCGACGCTTTACAAACTTCCAGATAAAACAGAAACTCCAGTGTCATTACAACACTGGAGTTCTTGGTGGAGCGAAGCAACCCAAATCCGAACCATTGCCCACTGGGGCATCTTTGGCGGCGATTTCATCGAAAGTGATGGTTTTTGTGCCGTCTTT
>ERZ773162.2654-NODE-2654-length-10921-cov-3.619639_pt1 | contig 10921 bp, 7 predicted proteins | sample MGYA00511113_ERZ773162 | MGnify/ENA primary metagenome ERZ773162 (study PRJEB29015, sample SAMEA2737807) | human gut metagenome | biome: human gut; feature: human-associated habitat; material: faeces | place: China | collected 2012 ... | reverse complement strand
CAAGCTCCCATGGAAGTCCTGCATTGTGAATGGAGCTTCTGGGTGCTGCACCAGTACCTCCATCATATCCGGAAATCAGGATTACCTGTGCACCAGCCTTTGCAACTCCGGCTGCAACCGTACCAACGCCAGCCTCAGAAACCAGCTTTACAGAAATATCTGCATATTTATTTGCATTTTTCAGGTCATAAATCAGCTCTGCCAGGTCCTCGATGGAGTAAATATCGTGATGAGGCGGCGGGGAAATCAGGCTCACGCCGGGCGTGGAGTGTCTGGTCTTTGCCACCCATGGATAAACTTTTTTCGCAGGCAGATGGCCACCCTCACCGGGCTTCGCACCCTGGGCCATCTTGATCTGGATCTCGTCCGCACAGACGAGATAACGGCTGGTCACGCCGAAACGACCGGAAGCCACCTGTTTGATGGCGGAACAGCGGTCGTGCTCGGTTCCCTTGGAATCCAGACGGTCATCGCTCTCGCCGCCCTCACCGGTGTTTGATTTTCCATGAAGCATGTTCATGGCCAGGGCCAGGGTCTCATGGGCTTCCTGAGAAATGGAGCCGTATGACATGGCGCCGGTCTTGAAGTGACGGACGATGCTGTCCACGCTCTCCACTTCCTCGATGGGGATGGGATGGGCCGCATAATTGAAGTCCAGAAGGCTTCTTAAGTTTCCGCTGGTCTCCTCGTCCACCATGCCGGTGTATTCCTTAAAGGTCTTATAATCTCCGTTCCAGGCCGCCTGCTGCAGAAGGTGAATCGTCTTCGGATTGTAACGGTGGGTCTCGCCGCCACTTCTCATCTTGTGCTTGCCTACGCTGTCCAGCGTCAGATCGGTGTTCAGTCCCAGGGGATCAAAAGCCTTGCTGTGGCGCTCGTCCACATCCTTTGCGATATCCTCCAGGGTAATTCCGCCCACGCGGCTCACAGTTCCGGTGAAATATTTCTCGATAACATCCTCGGAAATACCGATGGCCTCGAAGATCTGAGAACCCTGATAGGACTGGATCGTGGAAATACCCATCTTGGAAGCGATCTTTACAATACCGTTGATGACTGCCTGATCGTAGTCAGCCACCGCTGCATAATAATCTTTATTCAAAATCTTCTTGTCGATCAGTTCATGAATGCTCTCATGTGCCAGATACGGGTTGACTGCGCAGGCACCATAGCCCAGCAGGGTTGCAAAATGATGCACCTCTCTTGGTTCACCGGACTCCAGAATGATGGACACGGATGTTCTCTTCTTGGTCCGTACCAGATGCTGCTGGAGAGCGGATACCGCCAGCAGAGACGGGATTGCCACATGGTTCTCATCCACACCGCGGTCAGACAGAATCAGAATATTCACGCCATCACGATATGCACGGTCAGCTTCCACGAACAGTCGGTCAATCGCTTTTTCCAGACTGGTATTTTTATAATAGGTAATTGGCAGGACTTCTACCTTAAAGCCCGGCTCTTTCATATTTTTGATCTTCAGAAGATCTGTCTCTGTCAGAATCGGATTGTTGATTCTCATCACACAGCAGTTCTCCTGTTTTGCCTCCAGAAGGTTGCCAGCCTTTCCAACATAAATGGTGGTAGAGGTCACGATCTTCTCACGGATCGCATCGATTGGCGGATTGGTTACCTGCGCAAACAGCTGCTTAAAATAATTGAACAGCGGCTGATGATGCTCAGACAATACAGCCAGAGGTACATCAATACCCATGGCAGAAGTTGCCTCACTTCCATTAGATGCCATGCTCATAATGGAATTTCTCACATCTTCATAATTGTAGCCGAATGCTTTCTGCAGTCTTGCACGTTCTTCCGGAGTATACTCCTCGATCCGCTGATTCGGAATCTTCAGATCGGACAGATTTACAAGGTTGTGATCCAGCCACTCACCATAGGGCTGACGGTTTGCATAATATTCTTTCAGTTCATCATCATCAATAATTTTTCCCTGTTTGGTATCAACCAGCAGCATTTTACCCGGATGAAGACGCTCTTTTTCTACAATTCTGGACGGATCAATATCCAGCACACCTACCTCAGATGACAGGATCAGCTGATCATCGGTAGTTACATAGTATCTGGAAGGACGAAGTCCGTTTCTGTCGAGAACTGCTCCCATCACATCTCCATCTGTGAACAGGATGGAAGCCGGACCGTCCCACGGCTCCATCATGGTTGCGTAATACTGATAGAAATCCTTTTTCTTCTGAGACATGGTACGGTTATTCAGCCACGGCTCCGGTATCAGGATCATCACTGCCAACGCCAGATCCATACCACTCATAACCAGGAACTCCAGCGTATTATCCAGCATAGCGGAGTCAGAACCGGAAGCACTGATAACCGGAAGGATCTTGTGGAATTCTCCCTTCAGATGCTCAGATTCTACGGTCTCCTCACGGGCCAGCATCTTATCTGCATTACCTTTGATGGTGTTGATCTCACCATTATGTACCAGAAAGCGATACGGATGTGCACGCTCCCAGCTTGGCATTGTGTTGGTGGAGAAACGGGAGTGGACCAGTGCAATGGCACTCTCATAATCCGGACTCTGCAGATCCTGGAAGAAGGAACGAAGCTGTCCTACCAGGAACATACCTTTGTAGATCAAAGTACGGCTGGAACAGGATACCACATAAGTATCTTCGATGGACTGCTCAAATACTCGTCTTGCAATATAGAGCTTCCGGTCAAAATCCAGTCCCTTTTCCACATCCTCCGGCTTCTGGATAAATGCCTGCATGATGCTTGGCATCTTCTCCAGCGCTTTGCTTCCCAGCACCTTCGGATTAGTGGTCACTTCTCTCCAGCCAAGGAAGTTCATGCCTTCCTTCTCCACGATGATCTCAAACATCTTCTTTGCCTGATTGCGTTTCAGTTCATCCTGCGGCAGGAAAAACATTCCAATACCATATTCTCTCTCTCCGCCAAGCTCAATTCCAAGCTTTTCGCATTCTTTGGAGAAAAATTTGTGGGAGATCTGAACCATGATACCTACACCGTCTCCGGTCTTTCCTTCTGCATCTTTACCTGCACGATGCTCCAGGTTCTCCACGATGCTTAAGGCATCTTCTACGGTCTTATGTGACTTGATTCCTTTGATGTTGACCACTGCTCCGATACCACAGTTATCGTGTTCAAAGCTCGGATCATACATTCCCTGCTGTTCTGGACATTCCTGACTTCTTTGTTCCTTCATAAGCTATACCTTTCTCTTTGTATCTCTTGTTTTGTTTGCGATTTTTATAAAGTGTACACCCATTTTTTTCATTTGTAAATCCACTTTCTCCATGTAATTATCTGATTATTTGAAAACAGTGATTTTTATCCGAAATTTTATTTGATTTTCAGTTATTTTCTTTTCTAAGATTTTTGATACAAACAATTTGAAGTCCGTGATTTTTAAAAAACATAAATTTTTTAGTCAAAAAAAGGACTGATCTTACTCAGTCCTCGTTATTTTCTAAATTATCTTGAATATTATATCCTTCTCTCAGCTTCCATATTGCAACAACCAGTGCAATCACACCAATACCTGTCAACACCCAGAACTTGACACTGTTCACATACCGTTCCTGATAAAATGCCGTAGCCGACAGGATCGTGATGAACGCATTTGCAGCAATATGTGCCACCGCAGTTGCTTTGATCGTGCGGAACCGTTCCATGATCCAGCCCAGGTAGATGCCGCAGGCCGTGGCATAGACTCCCTGCACCAGATTTCCATGAAAGAGTCCAAAAAACAACGCACTCCACAGGATTGCCGGAAGTGGTCTCATCATATCCCGAAGTCTTCCATATACCAGACCTCTCATGACCACTTCTTCTGCCACCGGCATCAGAACACCTACACAGAACAGTTCCAGCCAGGCATTGCCGGCACTGAGAGCTTCACTGGTCTCCACATAATTTTCCGACAGTTCCATAAGCGGAGTCAGATTCACCAGCTGATTGCCTGCCAGTGCCACTCCGGCACCTCCCAGCATGATCAGAAGAATTGTCCCCGCTCCCAGATGCGTATGCTCTTCCCAGATTGCCCTGTTTTTACGTTCCTGTACATCCCTGTGGTAGATCCATCCAAACAACAGGATAGACAGAACTCCGCTGATCATCAGATAGACCACGGTTATATCCGGAAACACTTTCATCAGCGTGGTCAAAGATCCATCGCCAATTCCCATAGAAAATAAGAAAAACACGGCCGCAGATAAAGCCAGCCCCTGTATCAGCTGATACAGGGGCATGGGATATATCGCACGCCACAGATGATAAACAGACAGTTTTGTACGATCAACGTTCATCTTACATCTTCTCCGGTGCTTCAAATCCAAGCATATCAATGCAGGTCTCCAGTACCCGTCTGGTCAGCAGAAGAAGGCTGATCCATGAAGATTGTGCTTCCATATCATCTGTTGCAAGGATCTTGGTCTCATGATAGAACTTGTTGAAAGCATTGGCAAGATCATAAATATAAGCACAGATTTTATGAGGTGCACATTCTTCGAATGCAGTTTCCATCACACTGTTAAACTTGGACAGTTCCAGCTGCAGTGCTTTCTCACTGTCGCTTCTGCCTGCTCCGATCTTTCCCTCGCCCGCCTTCTTGCCGGACTCCTCATATTTTCTCAGGATGGATTTGATTCTTACAATCGTATACAGGATGTAAGGACCAGTATTTCCTTCTGAAGAAGTGAAACGCTCCACATCAAAAATATAGTCCTTGGAAGCCTGGTTGGACAAGTCTCCGTATTTGACTGCGGACAGACCTACGATCTTCGCAGTCTCCTCTGCTTCTTTCTCCTCCATAGGACGACTTTCCTGGATCTTCTTGAGCATCTCCTCGTTGATATCCTTTAACAGATATTCCAGACGCATGACGCCACCATCTCTGGTCTTGAACGGTTTGCCGTCTTTTCCATTCATGGTACCAAATCCTAAGAATTTCAGTTCGGTCTTATCCGTTACCAGTCCGCATTTTCTTGCACAGCGGAATACCTGGATAAAGTGCATTTCCTGACGTTTATCTACCACATAGATGATCTCATCCGGGTTGTAGAGCTTCATACGCTCTACAATAGTAGCCAGATCCGTGGTCGTATACAGAGAAGCTCCATCAGATTTGAGCAGCATGCAAGGCGGTACTTCCTTGGTGTCTGTATCTTCCTTCACATCAACGACCAGCGCATTATCACTCACATAAGCATATCCGCCATCTTTCATCTTCTGTACCATATCCGGAATATATGGCTGTGCATCAGACTCGCCCTTCCACAGGTCAAAATCTACTTTCAGGTTTGCATAATTACGCTTCAGGTCTGTGACAGACACATTTAGAATATGCTTCAGAAGAGCCTGATAGCCTCTTCTTCCATGCTGCAGCTCATAAGTTGCCTGCATAGCAGCCTCTTTGTACGCTTCATCCTGCTTGGATTTTCCGCTGGCTGTCGGATATATTTCCTCCAGTTCAGAGATGGTAAACGGTGCTTCTGCCGGATACTCTCCCTCATATGCTTCATCAAAATATACCAGCTCCGGCTTTCTCTCGCGAAGCTCAGTAATGATCAGTCCCATCTGCAGACCCCAGTCTCCCAGATGCACATCGCCAATCACTTTATGTCCTGCAAAGCGGGCGATCCTCTTCACACTCTCACCAATGATCGCAGACCGGAGATGTCCTACATGCAGCGGCTTTGCCACATTAGGTCCGCCGTAATCGATCATAATAGTCTTCGGATTCTCTGCTTTTTCACAGCCCATCCGTTCATCCTTCTCCATACCATTCAGGTACTGACTCAGGTACTCATTATTCACTTTCATATTGATGAATCCCGGATTCACCGCCTGGACTTCTCCAAACACCTCAGATCCCTGCATAGCTTCCACAACTGCATTGGCGATCATGATCGGTGCCTTGTGGTACTCTTTGGCTGCCGCCATGGCACCATTACACTGATACTCGCACAGATCCGGTCGATTGGACAGACTGACACGGGCATATTTTTCATCATAACCTGCTTCAGCAAAAGCTTTTGCAACCTCTGCAGATAACAGATCCAGCATTTTCTTCATCTACTTTATCCTCCTTATTTGTTTACATCACTCTTGGTATATTCCATTTATAATGACTTGCCAGCAGACGGATCACAACCACGATCACAGCACCTGCAAACATGGCATATCCTCTTGGCATTACACATAAAAGTCCCAGATAACAGATCGCACCCACCAAGGATGCGCAGGCATATACATGCTTTCTGAGCACCGCAGGCATGATTCCTGCCAGCACGTCCCGGAACATTCCGCCGCCCACACCCGTGAGCATTCCCAGGAAAAGCACATAAGCATGATAGTCCCCATAACCACTGTCAATGGCCGTATTGGCTCCCGCCACCGTAAACAGTCCAAGACCGATGGCATCTGTAAAGTTCAGGATCCACTGAAACCGTTCTCCATGAAGTTCCTCATCAGATCCCTTATAGAGCCAGGCAACCAGCGCACACACTGTCAGCGACGACAGAATCGCCAACGGCAGGACCATTGGGCTGGAAAACATGGCAGGCGGCACGATCCCCAGTGTCATATCCCTGATAAAACCGCCTCCGGCTGCCGTTACAATCCCCAGAAACACAATACCAAACAGGTCCATTTTCCGTTCAATGGCAAGCATGGCTCCAGAGATGGCAAATGCGACGGTTCCCATTATTTCCGCAATTATCTGTATATTCATTGTACACCTCGAAACTTAATTAAGTATAGGGAAAATGGTGGTATTTGTCAAGCCGGATGGACCTGTACTATACATGTTTCAGACTTGCAGGACTGGTCATGCTTGTGTAAAATAGAGACATTACATGTATGAACGCTAAGAGGAGGACACCTATGTTAAAACTTGGTTCCCATGTGGGAATGAGCGGCAAAAAGATGATGCTGGGATCCGTAGAGGAAGCACTATCCTACGGAGCAAACACCTTTATGATCTATACCGGCGCACCCCAGAATACCCGCCGTAAAGATATCAGTGAATTAAATATTGACGCCGCCTGGAAGCTCATGGAGGCAAATGATATCCATGATTTTATCATCCATGCACCCTATATTATCAATCTTGGAAATACCATAAACCCGGACACTTACCAGCTTGCCACTGATTTTCTCCGGCTGGAGCTGACCCGCGCTGATGCCTGCAGAAGTAATATCATGGTTCTTCATCCCGGTGCGCATGTAGGGGCCGGTGTGGAAGCCGGTATTGCATCTGTTGTCAAGGGACTGAATGAAGTGCTCACGGATGATACCAGCTGTCTGGTCGCTCTTGAAACCATGGCCGGAAAAGGCACTGAGATCGGACGCACTTTTGAAGAACTGGCTCAGATCTATGATGGTGTGGTGAAAAAAGACCGTCTCCGGGTCTGCTTTGATACCTGCCACACTCACGATGCCGGATATGACATTATCAACAATTTTGACAGTGTAATTGATACCTTTGACCATATTCTCGGCAAAGATCAGATTGCTGCCTTCCACATCAATGACAGCAAAAATCCATGTGGAGCCCACAAGGATCGACATGAAAACCTCGGAAAAGGGTACATCGGATTTGATGCACTATCCTATATAGTACATCATCCGGATTTTGCTGATGTACCGAAGATCCTTGAGACCCCATGGATTCCCATTGATGGCGACAAGAAGAATACCCGGGCTCCCTACAAAGAGGAGATTGCTCTGTTACGCGGAGACTTCTGATACTTTCATCTACTATTTTCTCTTACACAATCTTGCAATGGTGGAAACAACCTTCTCCATCTGCAGTGGCTTTGGCAGGTGTGCATTCATGCCTGCCTCCAGACACTGCTTCACGTCCTCATCAAAAACATGGGCTGTCATGGCAATGATCGGAATGGCCTTTGCATCCTGCCGGTTTGTAGAACGAATGACTCTTGTAGCCGTATATCCATCTATCTTCGGCATCATAATATCCATCAGTATCGCATCATAAGTTCCCTGGGGCCGGGATGCAAATGCATCAATGGCCTGCTGCCCGTCACGAACCACCTGAACCGTTGCTCCTTCATCATTTAACAGTCTCGCCGCAATCTCTGCATTCAGTTCATTATCTTCCGCAAGGAGAATATGGAGACCTCTGATCGAGGCTTCTCCTGTAGCAGCTTCTGGCTGCACAACCTTTTCTTTTTCTGCAATCTTGAACGGAAGAACAACCACGAACGTAGATCCTTTTCCTTCCTGGCTGGTCACTTGAATAGTTCCATTCATCTCGTCTATCAGTCTTTTCACAATTGCCATCCCCAGACCTATTCCATGGTAGACACTACTTGCGTCAGAATGTTCCTGGACAAATGGTTCAAAAATATGCTCCAGAAAGTTCTCACTCATTCCAATTCCCGTATCAGAGATCATCCATCTGTAATGCACCATCCCATCTGCTGTTCCAAGATAATCCAGATGCGTAATGACTTTTCCGCCTATCCGATTATATTTAATACAATTTCCATAGATATTCAAGAAAATCTGTCTCACATGAAGCGGACTTCCGTATACATAAGGATACAGAACCTTATCTGATGCTTTGTCATATTCCAGCGTAATTCCTGCATCCGCTGCACGCTGTTCTACAATTGTGACCACATCCATCAACAAGGCATTCAGATCCATGGCATCTTGCGTCAGAACTATTTCGTCATTTTCCAGCTTGCTCATCTGCAGCATATCATTGATCAACGACAGCAGATGATCCGCAGACACCAGCATTTTCTCTCTGTTCGCATGGAGCAGTTCCAGATCGTCCGGATGAATCTCTTCCATTTTCAGCAGACCAATGATTCCATTCAGCGGTGTCCTGATATCATGCGTCATTCTGGCCAGAAAGTCTGTCTTGGCTGAATTTGCTTTTATCTCTCTTTTGACAGACTCTTCCAGCTGAAGATTCTTATTTTCCAATCTCTGAGCATATTCCTGCTGGATCTGAAGTTTCTGCTTCTGATATTTTTGCTCTGTCTGCCATCTCACCATGTTGACAATGATCAGAACAAGCAGATATGCCAAAGCCACAAACAACATATTCTGAGGCGTCTTGTTGAATACTTCCCGCTCCGGCATGTAGGCATAAATATAATAATTCCGGCTCTGTTCCATCAGTCCAAAGCTTCTGCCCCCGGTGTCACCGCCATCTCTGACATGAACAAGCTTCGATCCTTCTGCACGTCTTCTGATGGTCCGCAGAATCTCGTTGTCATCCATGCTGACCCCCACAAGTCTGCTGTCATTGGACGCCACGATCTCTTCACCATTGCTGATCACTATCGTTCCATCGTGTTTCACAGAGTATCCAGTCAGAAGCTGCTCCATAGAATTGACAAAAATGTGGCAGTACTCCTTGGATGTATGGTAAAAGGCAACAAGGATTCCTGACCTGTCCGTTCTTCCCACTGCTGCCAGGTCAATGTGGGAACCATCCTCGCAGTCAACTCTGGATGCATACGTCTTCTCTGGGAAATTCCATACATCCAGAAGTGCTTCCGCATCAATATTTTCGTATAGATCCCAGACATTCCGTTCATCCGTATGATACTCCTGCTCCACTGCTCCCTGTGGGCTCAGCAGCAGAATGCCTGTTACATAACTTTCTTTTGCATAATTTTCCAGCAGTGTCTGATCCGGTTCCTCAAACCCACTCTTTTCCATATCACTGGCGAGATTCCAATTAATATACTCTGCACTTTCCATGATTCGCATCAGGCTCTTGGTCTCTGATGCCAGCTCCATTTTCTGATTATTATTACACTGTTCCTTCACATAATTTACCGTGCTGAAAAGGCGTTGCGCAGCATTGGAAATATCTGCATGAATGCTGATCCAGAATGCCAGACAAAGAAGTATGATTCCTGATACAATTTCCAACGCCCAGATCCTGTATGATAAATATGCAGATGATTTTTTAAGTTTCATCCGTTCGTACCTCCAGATAACAGTCTGTATCTTCCATATATGTTCCGACAATTTCCTTCATCGTGCCATCCTCACGCATTTCTTCGAAAGTCTCTGTCAGCTTCTGCGCCAATCCACGGTCATCCTTTTTATCAAATGCCACACCAAGTCCCACCACCAGAAGCGGCTCCTCCAGGATCCGATACTCCATATCATAGTCCTTCATAAACTGCTTTACCGCTGTATCATGTGCTGCCACTGCATCTGCATATCCTTTGCTTAAAAATGTGTAGATCAGATCCCGATTCCGTAAAGACAACACCTTTCCAAGCTGCGGGATCCTGATATCTTCATGTTTCCGAAATAGTTCTTCCGGTTTTGTGGTTGACTGCACAGCCACTGTCTTTCCTTCCAGATCCTGCAGAGAATAAATATCACTGTCCGTCCTCACTGCGATCACCTGATAGCTCGTCATATATGGTCCTGCCCACTGATATTCCTCTTCGCGCCCGTCCATGGAAAAGCTGCCCCAGATGCAGTCGATCTCCCCGGACTCCAACAATTCCTTTTTATCCTCCCAGTTGATCAGCTTGAATTCCGCCTCATATCCCATTCTGTAAAATGCTTCCTTTGCCAGTTCCACATCAATTCCCGTGGGATCCCCATCCGCATTCAAATAGTTAAACGGTGGATAATTGTCACTTCCCACAACAATGACCGGCAGGGATTCCGCTTTCTGTTCTTTTACAACTGTCTGTTCTGCGCACCCCACAGTCAGTACCATCGCCGTGCACACAAGCCCGGCTGTCATCATCTCTTTGATTTTATTTGTTCTTCTCTTCATGTTTGTGATTTCCGGCGAAAAGCCATAGACAGGAAAAAACCAAAAGGAGCACCATAGTCGATAAATCTATAGCGCTCCCATTACCTTTAAGTGTGCAACCAGCCGCCATTTTACAGGCTCTATAGCTTTGCG
>ERZ773162.2653-NODE-2653-length-10938-cov-3.045576_pt1 | contig 10938 bp, 4 predicted proteins | sample MGYA00511113_ERZ773162 | MGnify/ENA primary metagenome ERZ773162 (study PRJEB29015, sample SAMEA2737807) | human gut metagenome | biome: human gut; feature: human-associated habitat; material: faeces | place: China | collected 2012 ... | reverse complement strand
GTCATTTCGATACCGGCAATGCGGGAAGTAAATTCCGGATAGTCCTGAATATTATCACTCGCAAGCAAAGTAGTACCTTTACTAAGATGCAGGTTCACACCACTCTTGATAAACAAAGCACCTATTTTATAATACCCCGGGGCAACAACTACCGTGCCTCCTCCCTGTTGGTGACAAGCATCAATAGCGGCCTGGATAGCAGGAGTACTAAATACGGAAGTGTCATTCCGCAACCCGAACTTTCCGGCATCCCATTCTGTGTTTTCCGGAGTCCTCCGCGCCCCCACTTGATCGGCCCACGATAAATCCGGCTTTGCAGACACACTTCCCCAATCATAAGCGGGAATTGTCTTTTTCGGAGTTGTAACACCAATCAAGGCCAATAGTACAATAGATAAAAGATACTTCATAATTACTTCTTTTAGTTCATGTTGCAAAATTATCGCATATCATCAAAGAGGTAATGGACGGATGTACGTAAAAGATAGAATATTATGTCGAATAGATAATTAATTTCAAAAGGTGCACAATTGTATATAGTCTTTGTACATTTCTCCATTTCGTACATTCAAAAAAGGAGTAATTTTGCGAGTGAATAAATATAATAAGTTCCAAACCGATCAAACAAATATGAGAAAAATTGCAATTTATCTATTGTGCATATTCATGTTACCGCCTGTTGCAACAATGACGGCACAAACCGGTTATAACTATTCAAAGTTACAACGGGAGAAACTAAACCGCGGTGTAGTTGCCATTCGCGAGAATCCTTCAGAAGTGATCGTTTCATGGAGGTATCTTTCTTCTGATCCGATACAAACCGGCTTTAATGTGTACAAAGACGGGGAAAAACTGACAGACACACCTGTCACAGTCAGCACCCTGTTTCGTGATAAGAACAACAGTCAGAAAGCAGCAGTTTACGAAGTGCGTCCCGTTATAAAAGGAAAAGAGACACATCACATTGACGGTACATACACACTTCCGGAAAATGCGCCTTCCGGCTATCTGGAAATTCCCCTGCAAAAACCGGCAAACGGAGTCACACCGGCGGGCGAGACTTATACTTACAGCCCCAATGACGCCTCTATCGGGGATGTAGACGGTGACGGCGAATACGAAATTATCCTGAAATGGGATCCCAGCAATTCACGCGACAACTCACACGAAGGTTATACGGGTGAAGTATATATCGACTGTTACCGAATAGCTGTGGCGTATCAACTTGGGTAAAAACATACGTGCAGGAGCTCACTACACCCAATTCATGGTGTACGACCTGGATGGTGACGGCAAAGCGGAAGTGGTGATGCGGACTGCCGACGGAACAATAGACGGCAAAGGAAAAGTAATAGGAGACGCAAATGCGGACTATCGCGAAGAGGGAACTTTCGACCCAAGCAGAAATCAGATAATGAAACAAGGACGCATCCTGAAAGGTAAGGAATATCTGACCGTCTTTTCAGGAGACACCGGTGAGGCACTGCACACCATCGACTATATCCCTGCCCGTGGCAATGTTACCGATTGGGGAGATGCAAAAGGTAACCGAAGCGATCGCTTCCTGGCCTGCGTTGCTTACCTTGATGGAATACATCCGAGTGTTGTAATGTGTCGGGGATACTACACACGCACAGTTCTAGCCGCATTCGACTGGAATGGGAAAGAACTGAAAAACCGGTGGGTATTCGACAGCAACAATCCCGGATGCGAAAATTATGCCGGACAAGGAAACCACAATCTGCGTGTAGGCGACGTGGACGGTGATGGATGCGACGAAATCATCTATGGTTCGTGTGCTATCGACCACAATGGCAAGGGACTTTATTCTACCCGAATGGGACATGGAGATGCCATCCATCTAACTCATTTTGACCCTTCACGAAAAGGTCTGCAAGTGTGGGACTGTCACGAAAACAAACGTGACGGCTCCACTTATAGAGATGCTGCAACGGGAGAAGTATTGTTGCAAATCAAAAGTAATACCGACGTAGGCCGTTGCATGGCGGCAGACATCGACCCGACTCATCCGGGCGTAGAAATGTGGTCGGGAGATTCGCAAGGGATTCGAAACGTAAAAGGAGAAGTCATTGCTCCCAAAATGAGAAATACGCCTACCAATATGGCCGTTTGGTGGGATGGAGACCTATTGCGTGAAATGCTGGATAGAAACATGATTATTAAATATGATTGGGAAAACAAGAAGTTTGTCCCGCTTGTCAAATTCACGGGGACTCTTTTCAACAATGGAACGAAATCGAATCCTTGTCTCCAAGGTGACATTATAGGCGACTGGCGGGAAGAAGTACTCGTACGCTCCGAGGACAACGCTTCTCTCCGGCTCTACGTATCGACTATCCCGACCGAATACAGATTCCACACCTTCCTTGAAGAACCGATATACAGAATCAGTATCGCTACCCAAAATGTAGGCTATAACCAGCCAACACAACCGGGATTCTATTTCGGACCGGACCTTATAAAGATGAAAGGTACTTTCAGAGGATATCAATTCAAGTAAGTGTTATACTAAAAGTATCAGCGCCAACCACAAATACACATCTATTGCCCTTAGTATATTCGCTATACAAAGGGCAAATTTGTTTAAAATCCAAAGAAATAACTATCTTTGCCTGTATATAACACATATAAATCCACTATGAAGAAGAATACATTCCTTATATTATCGCTTTTATTGCTTTATCTCTATCCACTGTCGGCCTCCGTGGAAATTCGCTCCAATAAACTGACTACCGGAGATGGATTAGCAAATAATTCGACCCGTTATATGATGCAGGACAGTAAAGGATTTATCTGGTTGGGAACTCTCAACGGATTAAGTTATTATGACGGCAATTCTTTCGTCAATATCTATCCGGATATAAACAACCCGCTCTCATTGGCCGACTCCCGCATCCGGAGCATGGAAGAAGATCCGAATGGTTTTATGTGGATCTCCACTATTTCTTCTTTCATCAGTTGTTATGATTTGCGGCACGGCTGCTTCGTGGATTTCACGGGAAACGGGGAGTACAAGGAAAACTATTCCAAGTTCATCATCGTTTCCGACAACTCTATCTGGTTATGGCATAACCAGAACGGTTGTCGTAGAGTCGTTTATCGTGACGGAAAGTTTTCATCACAGACGTATAAAGAAAAATCTGGCAATCTGCCTTCCGATAAGGTGCAATTTGTTCTGGAAAGTGCGAAAGGAGAAATCTGGATTGGTACGAATAAAGGATTATTAAAGTATCAAAATGGTAAAACAAACAATCTCGACCCGCATCAGCAGAGTTGGGAGCACATCATCTCTTATGATAAATATACCTGTATCATTACTGATAAAAATGAAATCTATCGCCACACCTATTCTGCAGATAAATTGGAGAAAGTTGCATCGCTAGCTGAAAGTTTTGATGATACGAGCCGTGTTACAGGCAACTTCCTTTTGCAAGATAAATGGGTATTGTTCACTGCCAACGGCAGCTACATATTGGATATCCCGACCGGAAAACTAAGCCGTTACACAGAATTGAACATCAAGAACGGTGCAGTCACCAGAGACAATAAGAAAAATGTATGGGTACACAACTATACCGGCGACTTATGGTATGTAAACATAACCACCGGTAAAATCAAGCCTTTCCAATTTCTTTCCTCCAAACATATCGGTTACATTGATGTGGAACGTTACAGCATCGTACACGACTCACGGGACATTCTCTGGATATCGACCTACGGCAACGGGCTTTACGCTTATGAGTTATCGACGGGCAACCTGCAACACTTCACATTCGAAGTCAATCAATCCAGCCACATCAACTCCAACTATCTTCAATTTGTAATGGAAGACCTTTCCGGAGGTATCTGGGTAAGCTCTGAATTCTCGGGTTTATCTCATTTGGAAATTCTGAACAAAGGGACACAACGTATTCATCCCAGCGGTGAAAACAGTTCCGACCGCTCGAATACCATCCGTATGCTCTTCCAGACTCAAAACGGCAATATCTACATGGCCAACCGCATGGGTAGCCTTTACGAATACAACTCTGCCCTGACCAAAGTGATCCGCCAAGAAGACTTCACCCATAACGTTTACAGCATGAACGAAGATCAGGAAGGCAACTTATGGCTGGGAATGAGAGGAATCGGCCTTCGCATCGGCGCAAACAAATGGTATAAGAATGACCTCAGGAACCCTAACTCTCTATCCAACGACCAAGTTTACTCCATTTATCGCGATAGAAAAGGACGTATGTGGCTGGGCACTTTCGGTGGAGGATTGAATTTGGCAGTTAAGACTGCCGACGGTTACCAGTTTAAGCACTTCTTACAAGACAACTACGGCGAAAAACGGATCCGTGTCATCGAAGAGGACAAAAACGGACGCATGTGGGTAGGCACCAACAACGGTATTTATATCTTCCATCCGGATTCACTGATTGCATCACCCAAGAATTACGTGATTTACAATCATGCCAACGGCACATTCCCCAGCAACGAGATCCGTTGTTTGATGAACGATGATAAAGGTAATATGTGGATTGGTACTTCCGGGGCCGGATTCGCAGTCTGCCACCCGGGAGACAGCTATCAACACCTGACTTTCGATTGCTATGATATAAAAGACGGATTATCCAATGCAGTCGTCCAGTCCATCGTTCAGGATAAGGACCATAAAATGTGGATTGCAACCGAATATGGCATCTCCCGTTTCACCCCGGCCACCAAACAGATAGAGAATTACTTTTTCTCTTCCTACACTTTAGGAAATGTATATAGTGAAAACACCGCTTGCGTCAGCAACGACGGAAAATTGCTGTTTGGTACAAATTATGGACTGGTAGTACTGGATGCCAACAAGATAGAAAATCTAGATAAACCTGCTTCCGTCATCTTCACCGGACTTCAGATCAATGGCGCACACATGCTCCCGGGAGTGGAAGACTCGCCTTTACAGGAAGCCATACCCTATATTGGCGAACTGAACCTGAAATACTATCAGAGTTCATTCACGATTTCTTTCTCTACTTTCAATTACCTGGATGGTGTATCCAAATACTCTTATAGCCTCCCTCCATACGACACGGAATGGAGTTCGCCCTCTAACCTCAACTTTGCCACTTACCGGAATCTACCTCCGGGTAAATATGAACTTCATGTGAAAGCTTGTAACGCTGCCGGTATCTGGGGAGAAGAAAACGTGATGGAAATCATAATAGCTCCGCCTTTTTGGAAAACCGGCTGGGCTTATCTGATTTATGCCATTCTAATTGCTATAGCAGGTTATTTCAGTTTCCGCATTATCAGAAATTTCAATGCTTTGCGTAACCGTATCGCCGTTGAAAACCAGTTGACGGAATATAAGCTGGAATTTTTCACCAATATTTCCCACGAATTCCGCACTCCGCTGACACTGATTCAAGGTGCTTTGGAGAGAATCGTCAATATGGGGAATCATTCCAAAGATATGCAACACTCCCTGAAGATCATGGACAAGAGTACGAAGCGAATGTTGAGACTTATCAATCAGTTGTTGGAATTCCGGAAAATGCAGAAAAACAAACTCGCCCTCTCTCTGGAAGAAACAGATGTCATTGCTTTCTGCTATGAGATATTCCTTAGTTTCAAGGACGTGAGTGAATCCAAAAACATGGATTTCCGTTTCGAACCTTCGCTAAACTCTTACAAAATGCCTGTGGATAAGGGAAATCTCGACAAAGTAGTCTATAACCTGCTCTCCAATGCCTTCAAATATACTCCTTCCAACGGAAAGATTATATTCAAAGTAGATATACAGGAACAGAAGAAACAACTCTGTATACAGGTGATCGATACGGGATTGGGCATTCCGAAAGAGAAACGTGCCGAACTGTTCAAGCGCTTTATGCAAAGCAGCTTCTCACACAGCAGCGTAGGCGTAGGGCTACATCTTACCTATGGCTTGGTCAACATGCACAAAGGAACAATTTCTTATAATGAGAATGAAGGAGGCGGTTCAATCTTCACCGTCGAACTGCCAACCGATGCCAGTGTTTATGAAGAAAAGGATTTCCTTGTTCCCAACCAGTTATTGATTGAGGAAGAAGAGCAACGCCATAAGGAATTTGTTACAGATGAAAAAACGGACGAACCGGAGGCACCGTCCGTACCGTTGAACAAACGGAAAGTCTTGATTATCGAAGATGATAATGATGTCCGCGAATTTCTGAAAGAGGAAATCGGCCATTATTTCGAAGTAGTAGCAGAAGCGGATGGTATCAGCGGATTCGAACGTGCACAGACTTATGATGCGGACCTTATTATCTGTGACGTGTTAATGCCGGGCATGACAGGATTTGAGGTGACCAAGAAGCTGAAGAACGAGTTTGCCACCAGCCATATCCCCATTATTCTGCTGACCGCTCTCAATATGGAAGAAAAATATCTGGAAGGTATCGAATCCGGTGCGGATGCTTATATCACCAAACCATTCAGTATTTCTTTATTACTGGCCAGAATTTCCAAACTGATAGAACAACGTGACAAGTTGCGGGAAAAATTCTCCAATGAACCGGGAATTGTTCATGCGGCTATCTGTACGAACAACAAAGACAGCAAATTCCTTGCAAAACTGAACGAGATGCTGAACGAGCACATGGTGGAAACGGAATTCTCTGTAGATGACTATGCCAACCTCATGGGATTGGGACGTACCGTGTTTTATAAAAAAGTACGTGGCGTCACCGGATATTCTCCAAATGAATACCTGCGTGTCATTCGCTTGAAGAAAGCTGCGGAATTATTGTTGACCGAAGATCTGACCGTTGCTGAAATTTCATATAAAGTGGGTATCAACGACCCCTATTATTTCAGCAAGTGTTTCAAGAATCAATTCGGAATAGCACCCTCTGTTTATCAAAAGAACGGTGGAAAAGCTCCGACCTCCAATACCACAGCAGGAAACACGGAGCAGCCCGCTGAAGAAAAAGGAGAAACGAATGCTTAAACAGAATACATGATAACTGACTGATAATAGTACACATTCTCTCTGCCAATGGGATTATGTGTACTATTATCTGAAATTATGTACAAACATCAGTCACACTTTTCCATCAAAAGATAAAAATTACATTATTTCCGTACTTTAATACCGGGTGTATCTTCTTTCAATACACTTTCTTTGCAGCAAAACAATTTAATTGATTATCATGAAACACAAATTATTTCTTTTCGTATTTCTGCTGACTGCACTGTCTGTCATCAACGGACAAGCATCCGAACGCAAAAAATACAATTTCAACAGTGAATGGAAATTGCAAATAGGCGACTTTCCCAAAGCTAAAAATGCTAAATTTGACGACAGCCAATGGAAACAAGTAACTTTACCTCATGCTTTTAATGAAGATGAAGCATTTAAGGTATCTATTGAAGACCTTACAGATACCATATCTTGGTATCGTAAGAGATTTCAACTGCCTGATTTAAAAAGCAATCAAAAAGTTTTTATAGAATTTGAAGGCGTACGCCAAGGTGGTGATTTTTATATCAACGGATATCATTTGGGAAAACATGAGAATGGAGTCATGGCAGTAGGTTTCGACCTAACTCCATACATTAAACAAGGAGAAAACTTGATTGCAGTACGCACAGATAATAGCTGGACTTATAGAGAAGCAGCAACAAAATCAAGATTTCAGTGGAACGACCGAAATTTCAATGCAAATTATGGTGGCATTCCTAAAAACGTTTTTCTCTATGTTACTGACAATGTATACCAAACTCTTCCTTTATACAGTAACCTGAAAACAACAGGAGTTTATATTTATGCTAAAGATATTGATATAAAAAGACGTAAAGCTACTATTCACGCTGAATCGGAAGTCAGAAACGACAGTCAAGAATCTCGCCAGTTCAGCTATCAGGTAACCGTATTAGATGCTGACGGTAGATTGATAAAAAGCTTTCAAGGGGACAAAATAACTTTGAAGACCGGAGAAACAAAAATAATAAAAGCTTCCACCCCTATTGATAACCTTCATTTCTGGAGTTGGGGTTACGGCTACTTATACACAGTCAAAACCGCTTTGAAAGATGAGAATAATCAAATATTCGACGAAGTAAGTACACGTACCGGATTCCGAAAAACCCGTTTCGCAGAGGGAAAAATATGGTTGAACGATCGTATTATCCAAATGAAAGGTTATGCACAACGCACTAGCAACGAATGGCCTGCTGTAGGTATGTCCATACCAGCATGGCTTAGTGATTATTCAAATGATTTAATGGTAAAAAGTAACGGCAATTTAGTTCGTTGGATGCACATTACACCCTGGAAACAAGACGTTGAATCATGTGACCGTGTAGGACTGATACAGGCAATGCCTGCGGGAGACTCTGAAAAAGACCGTGAAGGACGTCAATGGGAACAACGTGTCGAACTAATGCGTGACGCAATTATCTATAATCGCAACAATCCAAGTATTCTTTTTTATGAGTGTGGAAATGAATCCATCAGTCGTGAACACATGATAGAAATGAAAGCTATTCGTGATAAATATGACCCTTTCGGCGGACGTGCTATCGGCTCACGCGAAATGCTGGATATTCGTGAAGCAGAGTACGGAGGTGAAATGTTATATATCAATAAGAGTATGCACCACCCGATGTGGGCTACTGAATATTGTCGTGATGAAGGATTGCGTAAATATTGGGATGAGTATAGTTATCCTTTTCATAAAGAAGGAGACGGACCGCTCCACCGTAATCAACCAGCAACTAGTTATAATCATAATCAAGATGAATTTTCCGTTGAACTTGTCCGTCGTTGGTACGACTATTGGCGTGAACGTCCCGGAACAGGCAACAGAGTCAGCTCCGGTGGAACCAAGATTGTTTTCTCCGACACCAACACTCATCATCGGGGTGAGGAGAACTACCGCAGAAGCGGGGTGACGGATGCCATGCGCATTGAGAAAGACGCATTCTACGCTCATCAGGTCATGTGGAACGGATGGGTGGATACGGAAGCAGACCAGACCTACATCATCGGTCATTGGAACTATCCGGAGAATACAGTAAAACCGGTACATGTAGTATCCACCGGCGAGGATGTGGAACTTTTCCTGAATGGAAAGTCTTTGGGACGGAAAGAGAAATCGCATGCTTACGATCGTTTGAGATGGATGGATGTGCGCTATGAGCCCGGTGTACTGAAAGCGGTGGCCTATAAAAACGGGAAAAGGTGGGCGGAGGAAACGGTGGAAACAACCGGGAAACCGGCAAGAATACAAGTCACTCCGGAAAAAAACGCATTGAAAGCGGACGGTTCCGACTTATCATTTATTCGTGTGACAGTTGTAGACGCTAAAGGCCGTATGGTTCCCCGTGCAAATAACCATTTGAAGTTTTCTGTCTCCGGTCCGGCAGAAATTGTCGCTACGGATAATGGTGACGCTACGGACCTGACTTCTTTCCAATCATTGGAACGGAATGCTTATAACGGAATGGCATTAGTGGTTCTTCGCAGTGCTTATCAGGGCACAGGTAAAGTGGTGCTGACAGTAAAAGCGAAAGGACTGCCGAAACAGAAAGTTGTATTGTCTTTGTATTAAATAATGTCTATAAAAAAGGATAATGAAGAGATTGATTGTATTCATAAGCATATTCTTTATGAATTATGCAGGTGTCACTCTATATGCGCAGAACTCTTCGAAAAGAGTTGCCGATGTGGAGACTAACCAAAGTAAGAAAAGTGTATTATGGTATAATGAACCTGCGCCTAACAGTGGTTCCGTGAGTCGTGTTAAGAGCAGGGGCTTTCCTTACGATGAAGATTGGGAGCGTTGGAGTCTACCTATCGGAAACGGATATATGGGAGCGTCGGTTTTCGGACGTACGGATACTGAACGCATCCAACTGACCGAGAAAACACTTGGAAACAAAGGGCCTTATAACAGGGGAGGCCTTACCAGTTTTGCGGATATTTACCTGGATATCCATCATCAGGTTCCCATGAACTATCGTCGTGTGCTGTCTCTTGACGATGCTATCTCTACGGTCAGTTACGAGTACGATGGTGTAAATTATATGCGGGAGTATTTCGCCAATTATCCCAGTAATGTCATTGTTGTCAAACTGAAAGCGGACAAACCAGGAAAGGTGACTTTTCTTCTTCGGCCGGTTCTTCCCTATTTGCGTGAATATAATGACGAGAAGAACGGGCGGACGGGACGTGTGTCTGCGCAAGGCGATTTGATTACCATGACTGGGGAAGTCCAGTTCTTCCGTCTTCCGTACGAAGCCCAAATCAAGGTGTTGCCAAGTGGTGGTATGATGAGTGCTTTTAATGATGCAGACGGAGACCACGGGATGATTCAGGTGAACAATGCGGATAGTGTCGTTCTGCTGATTGCTGCCGGGACTTCTTACCAGTTGAACGAGACCTTGTTCACGCTTGCACCGGAAAATAAGTTTACTGGCAATGAACATCCTCATGCAGCTGTGACCCGGCGCATCGCACAAGCTATACAAAAGGGAGAAGCTGCGTTAAGGATGGAGCATCTGAAGGATTATAGAGAGTTGTATGGCCGCGTCGAGCTGTCTCTGACAAATAAACAGTCGAATATTCCCACCGACCGGTTGTTGCTGGATTATAAGAATGGCAAGGAGAAAAGGTATCTGGAAGAGTTGCTTTTCCAGTATGGACGCTATCTGCTGATTGCTTCCTCGCGGAAGGGGGCGTTACCACCCAATTTGCAAGGAGTATGGAGTCAGTACGATTATTCGCCATGGTCAGGAGGGTATTGGCATAATATCAACATTCAGATGAACTATTGGCCGGTATATTCAACGAACCTTGCCGAATGCGGAACAACTTTTGTAGATTACATGGATAAATTAAGAGAACCGGGACGCCTGACGGCAGAAAGAGTTCACGGTATTAAAGGGGCTGTCGAT
>ERZ773162.2651-NODE-2651-length-10959-cov-2.777146_pt1 | contig 10959 bp, 6 predicted proteins | sample MGYA00511113_ERZ773162 | MGnify/ENA primary metagenome ERZ773162 (study PRJEB29015, sample SAMEA2737807) | human gut metagenome | biome: human gut; feature: human-associated habitat; material: faeces | place: China | collected 2012 ... | reverse complement strand
ATATTTGACGATTACACATGGAACGAACATAAAAAAATATTGACAGCAGATAAACATAAGATCCCGGGGCTTAGAAATCTTTCTCATTTTACACCTATGGCACCTGGCGTTCCGGTTCCTCTGCATTATCACTCTGATATCATCGAGCTTCATTTCATGGTGAAAGGCCAGCGCAAGACTTACGTTATGAAAGGCGGCGTCCGCACCAGCTACTGTGCTACCGGAAATAACCTTTTTATCACCAGACCTTATGAGCTTCACACTACAGGACGTATTGCCCAGAACCGCTGCGAATTTTTTGCAATGCAGCTGGATCTGAAGGAGCACGATAATTTCCTTGGTCTGAACCAGCATTACAGCAATATTTTGTGCCATCGGCTTTTGAATATGGATCAGCACCTGTATCATGTAGGCAGTTCCCAGATTTCCATGCTGCGCACTGCCTTTAACCTGATTTCTTACGGAACAGAAGCCGACTCCATTGCCGGTGTCCAGTATCTGACCTGTGTACTTGCCAGCCTGAACTACCTGACTGCAGTTCCAGCCCAGGAAGAGATCAATGAACAGCTGAACAGTGACATCGGACATGCGCTGAAATACATTGAACAGAATATTGAAAACCCCATTACACTTCAGGAGCTTGCCCAGGCATCCAACTATTCTCTTTCCCGTTTTAAAGCCAAATTTAAAGAGGAACTGGGAATTACTCCCGCTGAATACATTACCCTCCAGAAAATGGACCGGGCACAGATGCTTCTGAAGACCACAGATGATTCCATTACAGATATTGCTTACCAGCTGGGCTTTTCTTCCAGCAATTACTTCTGCTCTGTTTTCAAAAAAACCCTGAGCTACAGCCCGGCGGCATACCGCAAAAGTTTTTCCCAGTCATAGAAAATGCTGCAAAATCATTGCAAAAATGATTTTGCAGCATTTTTTTATTCCGCGTCCAGAGCGTGTTTGAAAAATCATTCCCTCAATCCGCGCACCCTGCTTTGCGGTATATTTTTCCCGGATTCAGCTGCGGCAGCTGAATCCGGGCTCAATACCCTTACTATTCTGGCTTTGCAATATCACCTGTTTAATTGATTGCAAAGGTCTGCTGTGTATCATAAAATCCATCCTGATACATAACATAGATTTCATAATTATCTGCATTCATTCCCTGAAGCGGCACCGGAATGTTTTCGTAGAAATCCAGATAGGTGTCCATATGCAGACGGACCTCTGTTGTATCATAAACATAAGTGTTCTTCTCCCCTTTGAAAATGATCTGGGAAATCTGATGATCATAGGTTCCTATATAGAGCACTTTTCCAGTAATGTTATATGTCAGGGTATCTGCCGGAAGCACCTGATCCGGTTTCTTGTTCCACAGCCATTTCCAGGTTTTCACCGGCTGCCACAATTCTCCTTTGATATAATTCTCATCCAGTTCCATAGGACTTGCAAGATCGTTGTAATCAATCCGCATTTCCTCTGCACGGTAAAAGGTTTTCTTAAGACAGTACTGATTCAGGACCTTCTCTGTATCGTAGTCAAACTCGTAGGTCATTCCCTTCCAGCCATTTTCTGCATTTGCCACATGACCGCACATTCCGAAGAAATGATTGCTGTCATCCTCATAAATCGCTGCGGATGTGATCTTGGACCATACCGTAGGAATCTTCTTAATCTGCTTCACAGTACCTTCTGCTTCATTTACAGAATATACCAGCAGGTAGGATTCCTCTGTCTTGTCATAATAGTCGATATCTTTCTTCCTTCTCCACAGGAAATGGTTATCAAACATGGTGATTTCTATAGTCTGGTCATCGCCATCCAGATCTGTATCGATCTGATATGCTGTATGCTGCTGGAACTGATAAATGAAATCACCATCTGCTTTCAGCACATATTTTTCATAGTCTGTGCCTTCCCAGAATCTTGGATCGCAAAGAATCCACTGGATTTCCTTGGTTGTCCAGTTTACCTTGATCACAGATTCCAGATTGCGGACACTGAGCAGAATAGTATCTGTCTCCGGCTGATAGGAAACCGTATTAATATGAGCCCAGTCAACCAGATTCTCGTATTTGCATTTAATAATATCCTGAAGTTTCAGTTCATTTACTACCGCACCTGTCTGCCGGTCGATTTCCTCAACTTTATCTTCACAATGGCTCTGCATGGAGCTTGTAAGCACCAGAAGATTTCCGCCTGGCTCCTTCTCAATTACCTCATGATGACTTCCCCCGGAAAGATAATACATGTTGTAAGCTCTTCCCAGATAATCCATCTCATAAAGATTGGTAGACTGGGGCTTCTCCAGGTTCGGAACATATCCGGCAGTATCCTGCCAGATTATTCTGCAGTTGGAAAGCATGTAAAGGCCATAATTTCCAGTCTCTTTGTTCATATACCAGCGAATATCTCCCATGCAGTCATATGCAAAAGGAAGATGAGTGCTCTGTCCGTAAACCATGGTCAGATCATATGCAGATTCTCCACTGGTCTCCACAGGTTCGATCACATCCGTAAGAGACTCTGGCAAAGCTTCTGTTGTAATAGTGATCTCCTGGGAATCCTTCACTCTGCCGGAATCATCCAGAAGTTCCAGTACTACTGTATTATCCTCTCCCGGATAAAGACCAATAATGGGCACTCTGTGTGAACTGGTCGAATCTATCTCTCCGCTGATGTCTGCTGCTACAGTTTTTCCTTTCACAGTAAAGCGCACTCCGTACTCTTCTTCTGTGTCAAAAAGTACTACTGCAGTTAATGGGGAAATCTGATATGGGTTGAGAATAACCATGGGATCATCCCATGTATATCCATTTTCCTGCTCTGTCTGCAGCTGCTGGTCAATCTCATAGGAGGTTGCCACCAGTGTTTTCGCCTGAGGGATTTCAGTCTGGATATCATTCGCGGAATCATCGTTTTCCTGAATGGAAATCGTGTCATCCACATCCATGGTAACATTCAGCTTTTGACCGTAATAGCCATATTTTTTCTTCCGTTTTTCTTTTACAGAATAGGGAATTTCCTGATTGGTAAGTTTCATGTAAGTATTATAAATTCCTCGCCGCTTTTTCCAGCAAAGGCCTGCAAACAATGCAAGCAGCACCAGAAACAGAAGCAGAATGGTGATTTTTTTCTTTTTGCTCCATTTTTTCATACTGTAAGCTCCTCAAATTTTTGTCGTTATGTCCGTACAGGCTGCAAAGCCTGTAACGTCAAAATGGGTTCAAGGCTCTTGAACCCATTTTGACAAATTATATACTTATGCCTGACTGTACATATATCCCGTATTATAAAGAACACCGTCCAGTTCCAGATAAATATCCCATTCCTGACCTTCCAGCCCGTCAATTGCCGTCCAGCCCTTAACTGTAACATTTGTTCCGTCATCTCCTTCAGAAGGAGTCTGTGTCAGCTGATAAGCTCTCTGGGACTCACCGCTTATCAGGATCATCTTTCCAGCCTGCAGATCTGCTGCTGCGGTCTGGGTCTGGAAGCTTCCGTTCACACTGATCTTGCTTCCATCCAGCAGGAAATTCCAGCCATCTGGCAAAGCCTCTGCAGTGCTCACATCAATGCTGCTTTCCTCATAACTTGTCTCTCCAAGAGAACCAAGCACCTCCGGAACTGCTGATGGATCATATTTTCCTTCTGTATAAAGGGGCATGCGGAAAGAACGATAGGTCAGCGCGTTATAAGTGTCACCGGAGATCGTCAGTTCAAAGCTCAGCTCTCCATTATCTACCTGATCAATATGTGTGGTCTTGGTCAGTCCCTGTACAAACATATCTTTCGGGTAATAATCACTGCGGTTTTCTTCATCGCTATGCAGGTGGGAGCCAGCTGTGATCCACAAATGATCCTGTGTTCCATCCAGGGAAGCCACACCTGAAATCCAGACCGAATACCAGTCGGCGCCTCGCTCTTTACCATACTCAGTTACCTGGGAAACGGTCATGTTCTCTGTATCAATCTGATAAACAACCGCACGGGAATATACGTTATCACCACTTACACGGTTATCGCCATCCACACGTTTTACCTTGGCAGTACCATTGTCAAAAAGAGCAATATCTCCATTATCCAGAATGGAAACATTATGCTGTGCATAGAACCATTCGAAATCTTCTCCTTCCGGAGTAAAGAAGTAAGACGGATCCACACCATCCCAGCCTGTAGGATCTCCAAGGATCCATGCCAGGGATTTGTCCTCTTTATTTACTGCTACAATGGCATCTTTGTGTCTTGCAGAAAGAAGAACCAGATCATTCTCTGCATCATAGGCAAGACCATTATTATGGAACCAGTCAGCTTCCTCACTTCCGTCTGAATCCATAGAAGCAGACTGTCCATCTTCCTGGCTGATGAGATCCTTCATGTCAAGCTCCCATACAACATCACCGGTCTCACGGTCAATTTCTACCACGTAGTCCTCAACTGTGCTTAAGTCCGGGCTGTCAGAAGCCACCAGGAGATTGCCATCCGGAAGCTCCACGAAATCGTGATGCTGGCCACCAGGAATCATGTATTCGCGGTAAATTTTTCCCAGAAGGTCGACTTCGATCATTCCTTCTTTATAATAGCTGCTCTTCAGCACATAGGATGCAGGCATGAGAAGATGCCCATTCTCCAGCTGGTGAACTCCGAGAGTTCCGCCAATATTGGTAAAGAATCTAATATCTCCGGCCGCATCTACTCCATACAGGGTTCCCATAGTGGAGCAGACAAAAGTCAGGTTCGAATAATCGTAACTTGCCTCGCTTTTCATCTCTGTCTGGATTGTACCGTAATCAACACCTATATCTTCTGTTGTTACTTCAAAGGTAGCCGAAGTTCCATCATCCAGAGTGATTACAACCTCTGTGGTATCATTGTTGTAAAGACCATAAATCGGGACGATATGCTCCGTTTCCTCCTCAAAAGTTCCCGTCACATCGTTCTCTGCGGATTTTCCTTTCACAGTAACAGTTCCGCCGCAGGCTTCCTCTGTGGAAAAAACGGCAACTGCACTTAAAGGGGACATTCCATATGGATTGACTACAATCAGGGCCTCATCAAGACTGTAGCCGTTTGACGCCTCCTGAAGGAGCGCTTCGTCAACAGCAGTCTGCTGTGCAAACCGGTCAGTTACTTCCAGGGCAGCCGCCTGGGACTGGATATCTGCTGCTTCTGCTGCCTCGGAATCTGCATCCTCTGCAGTTTCTGTTTCCGGCTCATCTGTTTCTGTCTCTGCTGTAGTTTCTGTTTCTGCTGCAACTGTAGTAATAGAACCCGCTGTCATTGTCATCATTACAAGTATTGCAGCCAGTTCCCGATATCTTTTATTCTTCATGCCAGCCTCCTGTGCAATTTTATGATTTCTCAAACACGATCTAATACAAAATCCGCATTTTCATACCACCGTCATGGCAGCTGACGGATTGTCTGCATTTTTTATCATCCTTATAATGCGCAGTGATATTCCTCTGCCTCAAATGGATAGCTAAGCTCCAGACCTTCTGCATTCTCGTCAATCTCAAATGCGATCCAGCCCTCGTTGGAACCGAAATTCAAAGTGGTTCCTGCCATACGTGTCATACCAAGCTCTGTAATGAACTCATCATCCATTCTGCTGTATTCATTTCCTTCACTGTCAGTCAGCTTCAGATTCGCCCAGTCCAAAGTCTCCTTGCTGCCGTCTTTCTCGATCTTCAGCTTAATCATACAGAAAGTCTTGCCTGCGTCAGCCTCTTTCTTGTAGTCGCTTGTCTCCACACCTGTATAGCCAAGTTCTACGCTTACATTCTCAAGAGAGGAATTGATCTCCACATCTTCTACTGTAATATTCCATCCTGCTGCGGAAACAACCTCGCCGTATGCATCACTGTTTGCAGTCTGGGCTGCTGTACCAGCAGAACTTCCTGCTGCTTCTGTCTCCTTGCTGTCGGCCACCTCTGCACTGTCTGCTTCTGTTGAATCACTACTTGCAGAATCCTCACCTGTACTCTCTGCTTCTGCAGCTGTGTCATCTGCCTCTGCACTGTCTTCTTCAGCGGAATCAGTACTTGCAGAATCTTCACTTGTATCTTCTGCTTCTGTGCTGTCAGTCTCTTCCTTAGCATCAGCCTTGTCTGCGGCAGCTTCTGTCTTGGTATTCTCTTCTTTCTTTGTATCATTTGTGCCACCACAACCAGCCATTAAACCAGCCACCAGAACGGCCCCCATTACCTGTAATAAAACTTTTTTCTTCATTTTTTTACTCCCTTTATTTTTCTGGTATAACTTCATTTACCTGGAGCATGTTTGAAATAAATATTCTGCAAAATGTGCTGGAATCATTTTTCAAACACGCTCTGGTCGTGTTATCAACTATTATAACATAGTTCCGCAATAAAGTAGAAACACTTTCTTAATATTGCCTGTAAAAATTTAAAGCTTTACTGTTTCAACCATTTACAGCAACACGCTTCGCAAAATGTTACCAGTGAACAGCAGCATTAAATCACTTAATTTTTATATTTTGTTCCAAATCATAAAATTCGTTCTGATATACAACATAAATCTCATAATCATCCGCTTCCATTCCCTGCAGCGGTACCGGAATGTTCTCATAGAACTTCAGGTAAGATTTCGTATGAAGACGGATGTCTGTAGTATCATAAACATAAGTATTTTTCTTTCCATGAAAAATAATCTGGGAAATCTGGTGATCATAAGCGCCTGCATAAAGCACCTGTCCGGTAAGATGCAATGTAATCTCGCCGTCATCCAGTACCTGTTCCGGCTTCTTCTGCCAGAAGAACCAGGTCGCTTTTACAGGCTGATATAATTCTCCCATAATATAGTTGTCTTTTATTTCCATGACTGCTGCCAGATCATTCCAGTCAATTTTCATCTCTGATGCGCGATAATAATAGCTTTTGATGCTGAACTGATTGATCAGCTCTTCTGTATCATAGTCAAACTCATAGTTCATTCCTCTTCGTTTATCTTCAGAATCCTTCACATGACCGCACATGCCGAAAATATGATTACTGTCAGCATCATAAATAGCAGAAGAAGTAATGGTAGACCATACAGTAGGAATCTTTTTAATCTGCTTTACTGTCTTTTCTGCTTCATTTACAGCATAAACCAACAGATAAGATTCTTTTTCACCATCAAAGTATTGCAATACATCGGACTTTCGTACTTTTACATAATGATTATCAAACATACTGACTTCTATTGTCTGGTCATCTCCATCCAGATCTGTTTCCATCTGGTAGGCAGTATGCTGCTGGAACTGATAAACAAAATCTCCTTCCGGCTGAAGCACATATTTCTCATATTCTGTGCCTTCCCAGAATCTCGGATCGCAGAGTATCCACTGGATTTCCTTTGTCGTCCAGTTCAATTTGACCACAGATTCCAGATTTCGCGGACTGATCACAATGGTATCTGTCTCCGGCTGATAAGACACGGTGTTTAAATGAGTCCAGTCAACCCGGTCCTCATATTTCCCGCTAAAAATGTCTTCCATTATCAATTCATTTACAACTTCACCGGTCTGTCTGTCAATTTCCTGAATTTTGTCCTCAATGTGTCCTTCCAGAGAACTGGTCAGGACCAGAAGATTTCCGTCCGGCTCTTTTTCGATTACTTCATGGTGATTTCCACCCGCCACATAGTACATGGTGTAAGCGCGTCCCAGATAATCCATCTCATAGAGATTGGTTGTCTGCGGTTTGTCCTGGGATGGCATAAAAGCTTCATTGGAGGCAACTATCATCCTGCTATTTGACAGCATGTAAATTCCAGAAGTAAATTCTCCGCTCATGTACCAACGGATATCTCCCATACAATCATAAGCAAATGGGAAAGTTGTCCGCTGTCCATATACCATAGTCAGTTCAAATGCAGATCCCCCGCTTGTTTTCACCGGTTTCACAGCATCATCCAGTTTATCCGGAAGTTCATCCGTTGTAATAGTGATTTCCTGGGAATCTGTAACCTTGCCTGATTTATCCAGAAGCTCCAGAACAACTGTATTTTCCATTGCCGGGTAAAGACCGATCACCGGGATTCTGTGTGAAGCAGCAGATTCCACTTCTCCGCTGATATCTGCGGCTTCCGTTTTTCCCTTGACCGTAAAACGCACCGCACACTCTTCTTTTGTGTCGAAAATAATCACCGCTGTCAATGGAGAAACCTGATAAGGATTCTGGATCACCATAGGCTCCTCCCAGCTGTATCCATTCTCCAGCTCTGTCTGCAGCTGCTGATCGATTTCATAAGAGGATGCTATACGTGTGGCTTCTTTTGGAATATCTGTTTCGATCTCATTTGCAGAACCGTCATTCTCAGTTATGTAAACCGGATTCTCCAGATTCATGGAAGCATTCAATTCCTGGTCATAATATCCATATTTTTTCCTTCTTTTTTCTTGAACAGAATACGGAATCTCCTGACCAGTAAGCTTCATATATGTATTATAGATTCCACGGCGCTTTTTCCAGCATAGAGCGGCAAACAGCACAGCTAAAATTAAAAATATAATAAATACTGCAATTTTTGTTTTTTTATTCCACTTTCTCATTTTCCCAACTCCCTGATTTCAGGAATCTGAAGCCAGAACAGCACTCCGTTCTCCATATTTTGGGCTCCGCAGCTTCCTTTATGTTTATCCACGATCTTTCGGACCACAAAAAGTCCAAGACCAATGTTACGTACTTCATTCTCAGATGTGACTGGTTTCTTCTTCTGGGAAGTTGTGTAAAAGCTGTCCCAGATATGCTCCATCTGCTCTTCTTTAATCTGCGCTCCATCGTTGTAGACTTCCATGCGTATCTGCTTTTTCTCTTTCTGACGCATCTCATCGTTTACATATATCATACTGGACTTCACTGCCAAAATTCCTGCCACACGGTCTGCGCACGCCATTGATTTGTTCAATGTAATGATCAGTGATGCTAATTTGATCAATTCAACAATTATCTGAAGCATATAGTTGTAAAGAGCAACCACTTCACCTTGCTGCATATTTCCCATATTAACCTGAATACCAGCGCGGTCAATCAAAATAACTGTTGCAATATTAATCAGCACATAAGTCACTGGATTTAAAAGTGCTGAAATCCTTCCGACAAAAAGGTTCAATCTCGTCAGTTCCCGGCTGCTGTCTTCAAATTCTTCTACAGATTGCTCTTCCCTGCAAAATGCACGGATCACACGGACACCTGTTAAATTTTCTCTTGTCAGTCCTGTCACCTGGTCCAGTCCATTTTGCACTTTCTTAAATAATGGAATGCTGACCAGCATAATGGAAAATACAACAACGAACAATACCGGAATCGCAATCACAAATATCCATGCACATTTTACATTGATTGTAAATGCCATGACCATGGAGCCAAGTACGACAAATGGACTTCGAAGCAGAAGTCTCAGACCCAGATTCAATCCATTCTGAACCTGATTCACATCATCTGTCAAACGTGTGATCAAGGTATCAGTTCCCATGGTATCTAATTCTGTAAATGACAATGACTGAATATGATCAAACATTGCCTGTCTTAATTTTGCCGCAAATCCACAGCTTGCCTTCGCAGCAAAAAACTGTGCGGTAAAACTGCAGGCAAGTCCGACTCCCGCCATTAAGATCAATACAAAAAACATCTGAACCACATAACTTCGGTTATCCTGTGCGACACCGACATCTATAATCTGTGCCACAACTACCGGAACTAAAAGGTCAAAAACAACCTCCAGAAGCTTAAAAAGCGGTGCCAGAATACTTTCTTTTTTGTACTCTTTGAGATAAACTGCCAAACTTTTCATGTCTCTATTTTCCTCTCTCTTCCTGTTTCACGAATCTATGCCTATTATAACGCACATTCAGTAATATGCATAATATTCCTTTTATTGCTTTGTAATATATTTTTTATATTGCATTTGTAATACCTTCATTATAATATAGTGTTACATACGTTTTGGAAGCTTTCAAGAAATGGAGATGGATTATGGAACTTAGACAATTAGAATACTTTAGACAAATTGCAGATACACATAGCTTTAATGAAGCAGCCAGACATTTAAATATGTCACAGCCTCCTCTCAGCTATCAGATTCACCAATTAGAAGAAGAACTGGGCGTACAACTTTTTGAGCGGACAAGCAAAGGAGTTATTCTGACAAATGCCGGCGAAGTCTTATACGAGCGCGCCGGAAATTTGCTTGATTATGCAGATTCTGCAAAGCTTGAAGTTACAAAAGCCGGAAAAAAGCGAGTTCTTCGTATCGGAATGACCTCAACAACAACTGCTGTAATGATGCCATTTATCTCTACATTTGCAAAAAAATATCCTGACGTAAACTTCGAAGTAAGGGACGGAAGTACCTATACATTATATAGTTATCTTATGGATGGAATTATCGATATCTCCGTTGCACGTACCCCGCTTCAGTTAAACAAAGTAAACTCTTTTACTTTATGTTCTGAGCCAATGATTGCTGTGTCAAACTTTTCAGCAAATCACCAATCTTCTAATGCTGTCCCTGTCACAAATAATACTGCAACAAATTCAAATAGCAAAATGCTTTCTTCAAAAATAATACAGCTAAACGACCTGTCAAAACATCCATTGATTCTTTATCGCAGATATGAACGATTAATTCTTGATACATTTCATGCAAAAAATCTTGATCCTGAAATATTCTGTCTCTGTGATGACGCAAAAAGCGCTTTGCTCTGGGCTAAAGATGGACTCGCAACTGCCATTTTCCCCAAATCAATGCAGTCATTGTGTACAGGACTTCGAATTTATGAAATTGATGAACCTACTCTTATAACACAAATTGTATTAATCTGGAAAAAAGAAAAGAAACTTTCTCCTATCGTACAAGAATTTTTAGATGTATGCCAAAAAAAATAATTCAAGAATGTCCCGGCATTCTTGCTGCGAGGTTCGTTGTCATCTTTTTATAAATACTGCCCCACTT
>ERZ773162.2644-NODE-2644-length-10973-cov-2.242260_pt1 | contig 10973 bp, 9 predicted proteins | sample MGYA00511113_ERZ773162 | MGnify/ENA primary metagenome ERZ773162 (study PRJEB29015, sample SAMEA2737807) | human gut metagenome | biome: human gut; feature: human-associated habitat; material: faeces | place: China | collected 2012 ... | reverse complement strand
GGCCGCGCCTTCCCAAACGCCCGCGCCTTCTCCTTCATCAAACAATGCTTCCGGCAATTCGGAAAGCAGCCAGGCCGCCCAGACCCCTTCGACCTCCCAGGAAGAAACAGAGGCTTCTTCTGAAAGCTCTGCTACGGAGGACGAAACGGAATCGGCTGTGCCGGAAGGGGCATTTACCCCGGAAGGCACCGGCACGGTCCTGGACTCAGCCACCGAGCAGGAAGATGATAAGCAGTTTTATACCATCACCACCGCGGACGGAAATGTGTTTTACCTTATCATTGACGGGAAGCGGGATTCGGAAAACGTCTACTTCTTAAATGGCGTTACAGAGGAAGATCTGCTGTCTCTGGCCCAGCAGGATAACGGCAGCGAAAGCGCCATTGAGGTTGTCACCTGTAACTGTACGGAAAAATGCGAGGCGGGCGCGGTGAATACCGATTGCCCGGTCTGCAAAAATGACCTGAACGGCTGCCTGGGGAAAGTAACGGAAGAACCGGTGCCGGAGGAAACCGAGCAGCCGGAAGCCGAGACGGAGAAATCCGGCGGCAATACCGGCATGATTATCTTCCTGGTGATCGCTCTTGTGGCCGCTGGCGGGCTGGGTTATTACTTCAAGATCGTGCGCCCGAAACAGCAGGCGGCTATGGACGAGGACGAGTTCGAGGATGACGGTTACGGGGAAGATTATGAGCAGGATTTGGCGTACAGCGATGATCTTTCTTATGACGAGGACGAAGAACCCACAAAGGACGGCAGATAACGCCGTCCTTTCCGTTTCCCAAACAAATTTTATGAAAGTGAGGATTACAGCTTGAATACAAAATCTATGCGCGGCCATGGCCTTTCCCGGCTTCTGGCCGGTTTTCTTTGTCTGCTGCTTTTGGTAGGGATCTTGCCTGTCAGCGCGTTTGCGGCTTCGGAAGGCCAGCAGGCCAGCTCCGCTTATGGCGATACGGTCATCAGCTCTGACGGCCAGCCCTATTATTCCCCTTCGGGTTATTACACGATGACCTACCATGATGACGGTTCCACTTCCTATTCGTATCACGGCGGGAATGTGGCCTACCGCCATTATGTGCTGAACACGGATGGCGGCGGCTTCCGCTGGGTGTACTGCATTGAGAGCGGCATCCGGTTCGGTGATTCGGACGATGGCTATTATTCCGAGCAGACGGATAACAGCCAGTATTTCAACCAGTTGCCGGAGGCTTCCAGGCGCGGGATCATGCTGGCCTCCCTGTATGGCTGGCAACCTGGGGCTTCGCTCCCCATGGCCGGTATCAATGCCGACGACTGGTATATGGCGGCGCAGTGTATCATTTGGGAATACCAGCAGCAGCTCCGCAGCGACGCCACCAGCCGCCACGACAATGGAAGTGTCGCGGAAAACACCTTCTTCCGCATTGTGCAGGGACGGCCTGCTGAACAGGTCTATTACTGGATTCTGGACCAGATTGCTTCCCATTCTACCATTCCTTCTTTTGCCGGTGCTACTGCGGAAAGCGCCCCGGTGCATGAACTGAAATGGGATTCCAACGCAAAGGTTTATACCCTGACGCTGACCGATGCCAACAACTTGAATATCGACCTGGAGGCCCTTACTGCAAGCGGGATCTCCGTGACCCGCAGCGGAAACAGCTACACCTTTACCAGCAAGGAAATGCTGGAATCCCCGGTGGCGCTCCAATTCCGCAAAAATGTGCCTATCGGTGAGGCCATGCTGATCTGGGGGCGCGAGGGCTGGCAGACCATGATGACGGGAGCCAAAGACCCCGTTTCCTTCTATATGCAGATCAAGACGGAAACCTATGGCAAGGCAAAGATCGTAAAGACCAGTGAGGACGGCATTGTTGAAGGGATTCCCTTTACCATCAGCGGCAACGGCGTGGAGGAATCGGTTGTCACCGGCGCGGACGGCATGGTCTCCCTGGATCTTTTGCCGGGCACCTATCTTGTGACCGAGCAGCCCATTGACCGCTATGTAACGCCTGCTTCGCAGTATATCACCATTGAGAGCGGCCAGACCGCCAGCGTCCAGTTTTCCAACATTTTGAAGAAGTTCCGGGTGGAGGGCCACAAGGTGGACGCGGAAACCGGCGAGGCCCAGGGTGACGCTTCCCTGGCGGGGGCCGTCTATGGCCTGTATAAAGGCGGGGAGCTGGTAGATACCTTCACCACCGGGCCGGACGGCAGCTTTGTCACCGGTTACTATCCTTGCGGGGATGACTGGACCTTGCAGGAGATTTCCCCAAGCCCCGGCTACCTGCTGGATGAAACGGTGCATGAGGTGGGCGCGTCTCCTTCCCTTTATGAAATCGAGCTGAATACCACGGAAAATACACTGTCGGAAACGGTGATCCGCGGCAATATCCAGCTTGTGAAGCATACCGATGACCCGGACCCGGATGTATCAGACGAGGAACACAGCGACGATGCCAATGCCGGTATGGTGGAAAAGCCGGAGGAAGGCGCTGTTTTTGAGATCTATCTGACGAGCGCGGGCAGCTATGAAAATGCCAAAGAAAGCGAGCGGGACATCCTGACGACGGATGCGGACGGCTTTGCCGCCTCCAAGGATATGCCCTATGGCCGCTATACCGTCCACCAGACTGCGGGCGAGGACGATAAAGCCTTTGTACCGGATTTCACGGTATTTATCAGCGAGAATGGAAAGACCTACTCCTATATCCTGAACAATGACGCCATCACTGCCAGGGTGCGTGTGGAAAAACGGGACGCGGAAACCGGGGAGATCATTCCTATGGCCGGTACGGGCTTCCGTATTAAGGACCTTACCACCGGCGAATTTATCAGCCAGGAAATCTACTATCCCAATCCTGAAACCATTGACGTATTTTACACTTCGGATGAGGGCTGGCTGATGCTGCCGGAGCCGCTGCCTGCCCATGCGTTTGAGCTTTATGAGGTGACAGCCCCGGAAGGGTACGTCCTTTCTGACGAGCCAGTGCCCTTCACAGTAGATGGTTCCGAGGCGGTTGTTACCGTCGTACAGTACAACCAGCCGCAGAAAGCCCAGCTCACCATCAGCAAATCCGGCGAGGTTTTTGCCAGCGTGCAGGAAAATGATGGCTTTTACCAGCCGGTTTATGAAGTAGTTGGTCTGCCCGGCGCCGTGTATGACCTGATTGCCGATGAAGATATTTATACCGGTGACGGCACGCTGCGGGTGGCAAAAGATACGGTAGTCGCTACCCTTACCACCGGGGAGGATGGAACGGCGGTCAGCGAACCGCAATACCTGGGCCGCTACCGTCTGGAGGAACGCCAGGCGCCGGAAGGCATGGTGCTGGACCCTACGCCGATCTATACCGAGCTTACCTATGCCGGTCAGGAGGTAGAGATCACCCAGGCGGCCATCGGTCTTTATGATGAACGCCAGAAGGTAGAGATCGACCTTCTGAAATCCCTGGAAACGGACGGAACCTTTGGCATTGGGCTTGGCGAGGAATACAAGGATATTTCCTTTGGTCTGTACGCTTCGGAGGATCTGACTGCCCTGGATGGCAGCGTGATTCCCGCAGGCGGGCTTCTGGAAGTCGTGGCGGTTGCGCCGGTGGAGGACGCGCCCGGCCAGTATTCGGCGGCCTTTGCCTCCGACCTGCCTTTTGGCAGCTTCTATGTCCAGGAGCGCACCACCAATGAGGCATTTTTGCTTTCCGATCAGCAATACCCGGTAGTCTTTGCGTATGCCGGGCAGGAAATCGGCCTGGTTACGATTGCGGTCAATGACGGCGAGGCCATTTTCAATGAGATGATCCGCGGGCGTATTGACGGTGTGAAATACGGCGAGGACCCCGAAGGCGGTGAGGACCTTACCCTGGAGGGCGCGCTGATCGGCCTGTTCGCTCCCGGCACGGAGGAATTTACAGAAGAAAATGCCCTCCTTGTGACAACTTCCGGGGAAAACGGCGCCTTCTCCTTTGAGGATGTGCCTTTCGGCCATTGGATCATCAAGGAGATTGCCAGCCCTTCGGCCCTGTACTCCATCAGCCCGGAACAGCACCATGTCTATATCGGCACCGATGGGCAGACCATTGAAATCGAGATCGACAATACCCTGATCCACGGTACGGTGCAGGTTATCAAGACCGAGGCTGTGGACGAATTGAAGTCTATCCAGGAGGACGAGGAAAACACTTCTGAAAGTGAGGCTGGCGAGACGAAAGAAAGCGCCGCTGATGATACCGGCGAGGACACTGCGGACAATCCATTCCTCCACCGGCTGCCCGGCGCTGTCTTTGAGCTTTATGAGGACACCAACGGCGATAAGGCATTTGATGAAGGCGACGCCCTGATCGGAGAGCTGACTGAAACCGATGAAGGGTTCCATGAAATGAGCGGCCTCTTGGCAAAGGGCTATTTTGTCAAAGAGAAAACTGCTCCGGAGGGCCACAAGCTGGACCCCAATGCTTATTACTTTGAGATCACCACGGACGGGCAGGTTGTCGTTGTAGAAAATGGTGAGGCTGGCCGCGGCTTTGTGAATGAGGCTTACCGCGGCAATCTGAAAATCACGAAGGATTCCAGCGATGGCCGCAAGGACGGCTTTGCCTTTGAGGTGAAAAGTGAGGATGGCACCTACTGCGAGACTTTCACAAGCCCGGAGGACGGTATCATCCTGATCGAAGGGCTGCGCGTGGGCAAATACACTGTGACCGAGGTTAAGAATAAGGCCAGCGAGGACTATATCATCCCGGATGGCGCCACGGTGGAGATCAAGGCCGATGAAACCGCCGAAGTGAGCTTCTTCAATGAAAAGCCGGAGGAAGAAACCCCGGAAACGCCGGATACGCCGGAAACCCCGGATAACCCGACAACGCCTTCCAATCCTTCCAAGCCGGTCCCGCAGACAGGCGATGACTATAACCTGTATATCTGGATCGGCGTGCTGGGCGCGGCGGTGATCGGCAGCGGTGTTGCCCTTTTCCTGTGCGCTTACAAGAAAAAAGGCCAGAAGGTCAGCCCTGGACGCCGCAAAGCGGCAACGGGTGTGCTTCTGATCTGCATTGCCATGGCGGTAGGCAGCGGCTTTATGCTGGCGCGGGAGATCGGCCAGTACAAGGAAAGCGCCGATACCTATGCCGGGCTTTCGGAATATGTCACCCCGGCTGAAACAGACGGGGAAAATGGAACTGTGGAGGCGCCGGAGGAAACCGGCGCTTCCTCCATTTCTCTGCCCACGGTGGACTTTGAAAGCCTGCTGGCCCAGGGGCCGGATGTCAAGGCATGGCTGGAGCTTCCCGGCACGGTCATTCAGTACCCGGTGGCCCAGGGCGAGGATAATAGCTACTATCTGAAACACTTGTATGACGGTACGGCAAACAAGGTGGGTTGTCTGTTTATTGACTATGAAAACGCGGAGGATTTTTCCGACAACAACACGATCATCTATGGGCACAACATGCGGGACGGCTCTATGTTCTCCACGCTGGTGGAATACAAAGCGCAGGCTTACTATGACGAACACCCGGAAATGTACCTGGTAACGCCGGAGGGCGGCTATGTGGTCGAGGTGTTTTCCGCATTTGTGGCAAGCCCGGAGGAATCCGGCAGCGAAACTTCTCCCTGGGCGCTGGAATGGAAAGACAGCGGCGCTTATACGACCTGGCTTTCCGCAATGCAGGAGCGTTCTGTGATCGAAACGGGCGTTTCCGTCACTTCCAGCGACAAGGTGCTGACCCTTTCCACCTGTACCAATGGCGGTGCTGACCGCTTTATCGTCATGGGCAGGCTGGTAGCTGTAACTGAATAACAGATTTTAGAAAGATGGCGCGGGATGACGGTTGCTCCCGCGCCCATCTCTATATATGGAGGATTTGCAATGGTAAATAACATTGTTCCCATTCCCGGATATGTCCATCTCTACCGCTCCATGCTGCGGTTTTACGATATGCCCAGCGCGGAGCTGAAAGAAATGCTCTACCTTCTGAATACCGCAAACCTGGACAGCTACGGCTTCCACCACCCGGAGGCGCATGTGGTCGAGAGCGGCCCGGTGGCCTTCTGCGGCTGGCTGGATCAACGGTATGCCCGCCCTTACCGGACGGAAGTGCAGCTTTATAAATCCCTTCTGGCCCTGAAACGCAGCATTGACCGGGATTGTATTGTCACTTCCCAGCGGGAGGCCCTTCAAATGCTCCGGTGCGTGATCTCCAACCTGGAATACCGGTTCTATAAAGCCTACAACATGGAATTTGAGGATAAGCGCACGGTGTATTCCGAGTGCGCCTTCCGGCTGATTCCACGGGAGGACGAACCCAGCGTGTGCCTGATGCACGATTGGATTTATCTTCCTACGGCGTAAAGTGGGGTGAGTTATGACACAAAAAGAATTTCAGGCTGTTTTCCGGGAACAGGTACGGCAGTGTGAAGGGCTTCTGATTCAGAAGGCCAAAGAATATACCGGCGACAACCCGGACCGGCTCAGCGCCTTCAAAGCGGCGGCTGCAATCCAGGACAGCACCCCGCAGCGGGCGTTGGCCGGGATGATGGCAAAGCACATCATCTCCATTTATGATATGTGCTTTACGGACCGGAAAACTTTTGAGCTGGCTGTCTGGGAGGAAAAGATTACCGACAGCCTTAACTATCTGTTTTTACTAAAAGCTGTGATAAAGGAGGAATTGGAACATCAATCAGATTGAAACTAAAATTTTGAACTGCACCGCAGTACAGGAAGCCGAAAAAAACATGGTGTTTTCGGCAAGGCTCACCCAGCGGGGCCATGCGATCCATTCCATGGATGACCTTCTGGCCCTTTATGAGAAAGCCTATACTGCCGATACGGTCAAACGGATCGCCTCTCTGCCGCACCCCGCCGTACAGAAGTTTTCGGTTATCACGGTGGCAGTTGTGGGAGCCAGCAGGCGTTTCCTGGCGCAGATCACCCGGCACCAAAATGAGGTCAAGTTTATCAGCGCCTCTTTGCAGTACAGCAATTATGCGGGGCAGGCTGATTTTGTGGTGCCTTATGAGATCCTGACGGCAAGCCAGTGGGTGCATGACTTCTACCTGAAAAAGTGCCAGGCTGCCATGGAGCATTATGCGGATATAGGCGCCTGCGGGATTTCCAGGGACGCCGCGGGGTATCTTGCCCCGCAGAGCCTTCGCAATGTGCTGATTATCAGCGCCACGCCTTATCAGTGGAAGCACATGATCGGCCAGCGGACTTGCCGCCGCAACACGGATGAAACACGCTTTGTCCTGCTGAAAATATGGACGGACCTGTATGCGCTGGACCCGGAACTGTTCAGCCCGGAGCTTACCGGCCCCTTCTGCCAGCGGGAGGGCTGCCGGGAAAAAGGCATGTCCTGTGGCTGTCCGTGCGAGAAAGGGGCGCTGCCTCTTGCCCTGCTGCGCCAGGACTATCCCGCGGCACTGGAAGGAGGCGGCCTGTGAAAATCAAGATCATTGATTTTGGGCTGCCGGAGAACCACCGTCCCCTCCGTTCTCACGCCAATGACGCCGGGGCGGATGTCTATATGCCTTTTGACTGTACCCTGGAGCCTGGCGGGATTGCTAAAATCCCGCTGGGCTTTGGCCTGGAGGTGCCGGACGGTTACGCCGCCTATGTGTTCCCCAGGAGCAGCCTGGCAGCAAAAGGGGTGGTCTGTGAGCTGCCCCCTGTGGATTCCGGCTACCGGGGCGAGATCCACGCCATTGTCAGCAATGTGGGAAATGAAACTCAAACGCTTGCGAAAGATTTCCGGATCGGGCAGCTTATCATCATGCCTGTGGTGATCGCGGATTTCGTGAATGACCTGGGCGGACAACGCGGCGCGGGCGCTTTTGGCAGCACGGGGAAATAATATCATCCTTTGCTTTGCTATGATGTATAAAGAGGTCTTTTCTTGGAAACCCTTTAGGAAAAGGGACAGGTCTATTGCTTTTTTGTCCCGAATAATATATAATAAACGGGACAAAAGGAGGCGATACGCATGGCAAATGGTTATGCGAAAGAGATTCAAAACCGCATTGGTGCGGCTCCTGACGGCACGATTTTTATTGTTTCCGATTTTGCGGATGTGGCGGACAGCGAAACCATACGCAGGAACCTGAATCGGCTTGTGCAGGCTGGGACGCTCCGGCGTATTTTGAAAGGCGTTTTTGAAAAGCCGAAATACAGCAAGCTCCTTGGGGAATATGTGGCGGCGGACCCGGATGCGGTTGCCAAAGCACTGGCGAGATGCTATCATTGGACCATCGCTCCCTGTGGAGATACCGCATTAAATATGCTGGGGCTGTCTACCCAGGTAACGGCAGTATGGTCCTATATCAGCGACGGGCCATATAAAACCTATGAATGGGATAAGACAAAAATTGAATTTAAGCACCGGACCAACAAAGAGGTCACGGGCCTGTCGCCTATGACAATCCTGGTGATCCAGGCGTTAAAGACCCTGGGGAAAGAACATGTGGACGAAAAAACCATACGGGTGCTTTCCCGCAGGCTGAATGAAGATGAAAAGGCGGCGCTCCTTGCAGAAGGGGCCGAAGCGACGGATTGGATTTACACTGTGATTAAAGAGATCTGCAAAGGAGAAAGAGAAAATGATTGAGATTGCCAGACTTCCGGCTGATGACCGGCGGGAGCTGTTTCATAACACCGCAGCAAAAACCGGCCTTCACGATGCCATTGTGGAAAAGGATTTTTGGGTATGCCTGACGCTGGATTACCTGTTCCACCGCTCTCCGTGGAAAAAGGCGGTCACATTTAAGGGCGGGACCAGCTTATCCAAAGGGTATCACCTTATCAGCCGGTTTTCCGAGGACATTGATCTGATTTTGGATTGGCGGGTGTTGGGATATGGTAAAGACGAGCCATGGGAAAAGCGCTCCAACACCAAGCAGGATGCATTCAACAAAGAAGCCAATGCGCGGGCAGAAGTTTTCCTCGCAGAACAGTTTTGCCCCACCGTTCAGGCAGAGTTCTCTCGGGAGCTTGGCTGTGAGGCGAACATTTACATAGACGAAAAGGACAAACAGACAGTTACCTTTGCCTATCCGCACCTGTTTACAAATCCCGCTACCTTGCAGGTTATTCGTTTGGAGATCGGTGCGCTGGCCGCTTGGACGCCCGCAAAAATCGCTCGGATCGAGCCCTATGCCGCAATCTATTATCCGAAAGTCTTTGCACAAAAGGATACGGCTATTCTGACCGTTGCGCCGGAGCGGACTTTCTGGGAAAAGGCGACGATCCTCCACCATGAGGCCAACCGGCCTGAACATCTTTCCATGCCCCAGCGGTATTCCCGCCATTATTATGACCTTTACTGTATGGCGAAATCGCCTGTGAAGGAAAAAGCGTTTGAACGGCTGGACCTGCTGCAGAAAGTGGTCGATTTCAAGATGAAGTTTTATCCGCGGGCCTGGGCGCGCTACCCGGAGGCTGTTCCGGCCACCTTAAAGCTGCTTCCTCCGTCATACCGCCTGGGTGCGCTGCAGGAGGATTACTCTGCCATGCGGAATATGCTCTATGGGGAGATTCCATCTTTTGAAACCATGATGGAGGCCGTTGGAGAACTGGAGAAGGAAATCCACGCATTATAACGGAAAAGGCCGCAAACGCGGCCTTTTCTTATGGCTGTATGTTAAAACAGCAAATGGAAATACTTATGGATAAAGAAAGCAGCCTGCCTCATCGTGCCGACTGCTTCTACTTTTTGCTGTTCAGTTCTTTCATAATACCGAGGATGTAGGACATCGCTTTGGAATCCAGCTTCTTTGCCTCTGCGATAAATTCGTTTAAGGCGGTAGGATTCGGATTGCCTTCATCGAAGAATTCCTGCGGTGTCACGCCCAGGTATTCGCAAATGTAAAAGAAGGACTGCATAGAAGGAAGCGTTTTCTTATTCTCCACGTTGTTGATATAGTTGTTGGCCTGCCCAAGCGACAGCGACATATCCCGTGCGGAAACACCCTTCTGCATCCTCAATTTTGCCAGCCTTTCCGGGACAAAATCTTCGTACACCATAGTCACCTCCCATTCTATAATAGATTGTACCTTACAGGCTGGCTCTATTCGCTAAATGAAAAGGGGTATTTGAGTTGACACGCTAAATACAACCTATTAAAATAAGAGGTATGGTAGTTTTCAACTATCATCTGAAAGGGAGGCTGCAACATGAAAGAAAAAGTATGCGGAGTAACCGGACACCGGGAAATCCCCGCTGAATATATGGAACAGGCAGAGCAAGGTCTGCGGTGCGAAATTGAAAAAGCCATCGCGGACGGCTATACCTATTTCATTTCCGGCTTTGCTGACGGTGCAGATCAGCTATTTGCCGGGATTGTTCTGGAAAAGGCCAAAGATAATCCGGCGCTGCGCCTGGAGGCGGCGATTCCTTACCGCAACCGCTATAAGCGGCTGATGGAGGACGAGCGGACCAGGGCCATGCTGGAGGCATGTACGAAGGTCGAGGTTATCAGCGAAGAATGGGCTTCCAATGTCTACATGAAGCGCAACCGCTATATGGTAGGCCAGGCGGACCGGGTGATCGCTGTCTATGATGGACGGGAAAACGGTGGCACGGTGTCCACAATCCGCATGGTCCACGCCCAGAGAAAAGAAATGCGGGAGGTCCCTGTGGGGCCGTATCTTCCTGAAAGCATGATAAATCTTGGATATTTCAGGAACGCTTCGGGTAGATAAGAATTTGCCAGTGTGGTAAAATAAGAAATATAAGTGGACAAATTGGAATTTGAAAGTGAGAAAAAGTATGAGAAATAAATGTCTAAAACAACTAATTTATGTAGTTATTCCAATTATTACAGTATTCTTATGTAGATTATTGAAAGTAGCGCAGGGAGAAAAGAATGAAGAGATTGTATTTGGCATAATGCTTGGGATACTTTTAGATATTATTTTCTTTATTATTCAAAAAATAAGAAACAGATAGAATTCCAACTTTATCGTAAAATTGAACAGAACGACAAATCCTAAGTTGTCA
>ERZ773162.2642-NODE-2642-length-10980-cov-3.640458_pt1 | contig 10980 bp, 7 predicted proteins | sample MGYA00511113_ERZ773162 | MGnify/ENA primary metagenome ERZ773162 (study PRJEB29015, sample SAMEA2737807) | human gut metagenome | biome: human gut; feature: human-associated habitat; material: faeces | place: China | collected 2012 ... | reverse complement strand
CACTCCAGGAATGAATATGCACAACAACAGCAACAGGATATTTACTCTTATTCTATTCATAAGTCATATCTATTTTTATCAAAGACTGTTTATTCATCGGAAAACTTAGTCCACCACTTCAAAAGTCAGTTTCCGGCCACCTACCGACACTATAAATTCACCCGCCTCCAAAAAGCGTTTGCCCGTTGCATCCGTATAGCTCAAATCTCTCATAGGATCAATCTCAAACCGAAAGACTCTGCTTTCACCTACCTTCAACGATTGTTTTTCAAAGAATTTCAGTTCTTTCATAGGACGGGAAATGCTACAAAACGGATCGGACACATACCATAGCACAGTTTCTTTTCCTTCCACCTTACCCGCGTTAGTCACTGTAACCTCGGCTGTTATCTTCTGATTTTTCTTGATTTTCAAGGAAGAAAGTTTTGCATCAGAGTAAGTAAAGGTAGTATAACTCAATCCATACCCGAACGGATACAGAGGTTCGGTAGGAATATCCTGATAATCCCCCATCGCATCGAACGGACGGGCAGACTGTCGCATATTATAGTAGACCGGTATCTGACCTGTAGACAGCGGGAATGTCACTGACAACTTTCCGGAAGGATTTACCCTGCCCGCTAAAATGCCCGCTAAGGGAGTTCCTCCCGCAACACCGGGCTGCCACATCTCAATGATAGCTTCTACCTGAGGTTCCAATCTGATCAACTCAAGAGGGCGACCACTGGAAAGTACAAGTACAATAGGCTTATTCGCCTGCTTCAAATGCAAAAGCAACTTTTCCTGAATATCGGGCAAAGCAATTGTAGAGCGTGAAGCATTCTCTCCACTCCACTGTTTGGACTCACCTAAACATACCACTACTACATCGGATGCCTCAGCCGTTTTCAAGGCAGCGGAGAAACCCGATTCATCATTTCCATCCAATGAACAGCCCTGCTCATAATCCAGCCGCACTTTATCACCAAATTCTTTCTGCATTCCTTCATAAATGGTCTCCACATCTTCGGCCTGACCTTTAAAAGCCCAGGCACCCAACAAATCGGAACGATCCTTGACCATAGGTCCTATCAACGCAACTCTTTTAACCGTTGAAGAAAGAGGCAACAAGTTCTTTTCATTCTTCAACAGCACCATTGATTCTTCTGCCAGACGCGCAGCCAAAGCAATATCCTCTTTCTGCAAATAACGTTCCTGCTCGGTCAGCTCTTTCGTATAAGGTTCATCAAATAAGCCCAGGCGAAAGTTGACCCGAAGTATACTGGCAACCGCATCATCTATCTGCGAAATTTCTATCTTCTCTTCAGCAACCAACTGCTCTAAATATTCATAATAAACATTGTCCCGCATATCCATCTCCACACCGGCATGGAAAGCCTTATACGCAGCTTCTTTGCGATCCTTGGCAACACCCTGATAAATCAGCTGCTCTATTGCATTCCAGTCAGATACGACAAAACCGTCATGCTGCCACTTATTCTTCAGTATTTCAGTTAAGATGTAATGGTTTGAAGTAGCCGGTACTCCGCTAATGTCATTAAAACTGCTCATAAGAGTGGCGGCACCTGCTTTCACACAGGCCTCATAAGGCGGTAGATAGGTTTCCCACAAAGCTTGGGGTGATATATCCGTATACCTGTAATCCCGTCCGCCTTCGGATACACCATAACCTACATAATGTTTCAGGCAAGCTGCGATAGAATACGGATCAGACAGTTTCTCGCCTTGGTAACCTTTCACCGATGCTACACCAAAGACTGTATTCAGGTAAGGATCTTCTCCATAACATTCGGAAATACGTCCCCAACGGGGATCCCTCGCCACATCAATCATAGGTGAAAATGTCCAGTCGATACCCGACAATACAGACTCCTTAGCAGCCATCCCGCAAGCCTGAGTCACTAAATCTGGATTAAAGCTACAAGCCTGTGCCAATGAAATCGGATACACCGTACGCAACCCGTGAATCACATCAAACCCAAAAAGAATGGGTATCCCCAGGCGAGATTCTTCCATTGCCTTACGCTGAATCCGGTTACGCAACTTCGGATCGGTATGGAGATAAATCAGCGAACCAATCTCCGCCGGAAGATTTTTCACCTCCGTACCTATATTATTGGGATTATCATTCTCCCCAAATGTATATTGATTCAGTTGAAGCACCTTTTCATGCAATGTCATCCGATTCAGCAAATCTTTCACTCTGGTTTCAACAGGCTGTCCCGCATCTTTATAAACCGGTTTCTGTGACCGGACAGATAACCACGGGAGCAAAGCCGATACGAATAAAAACAATAGTTTTCGCATAGTATCATGTTATTAATTAATCCCAATCATCAGTGCGGAAGGAAGATACCGGCAGACCGCCCGTACCAAATAATTCCGCCTTTACAAAATCCTTAAATGCATATCTCACAGCTTTAGGCTCTGCCACATACTTGCATGTGACTACCACAGTACCTTTTTCCTCATCAATATAGGCGTCCGCCTTATGGAATACCTTATTGTCTCCGGATATCTCAAACAGTTCCAAAGTCTTTCCATAGCTGGTAAGCCCATTAAATTGATTGTCAAAATGAATAATAGCCTTATTTCCCTCAACCTCCATTTTGCTGAAAGTCGGACTTTCCGCTTCAAATCCTTTCATTCCATAGGTTTTAGAGAGTGCCAGCATGCCCAAACGGTCGCCTACTTCTTTTTTCCTCCTCGGATGGATCAGATATCGCTCTCCTACATCCAACAATACTGCCATTGCAGAGTTTGGAATTAACGTTAGACACTGTCTTTGCGCTTCCCGTTGATAAGCCGAAACTTCCGGCCATTGAGGTGTGAAAAAATTCCACTCTTTATAATCGTAAGGGGCAATCTGTGCATAATAGAAAGGTACTTCTCCCAATCCCCAGGCTTCGCGCCATTTACTTACCATGGCAGCAACCGAGGGAGCATAACGGGGCACATTGAAAATATTAGACTCACCCTGATACCAGATAATACCTTTTATGCCATATCCCACCAGTGGGTGAATCATGCCATTGTACAGAACCGTAGGCACATTACTAATCCACGGAGAAGTTTCATCACTCAATGGCGGTACGGGGATATCATCAAATTGTTTACAAGCTTCCGCATTCATCCATGCTTCGATGTTGGAACCTCCATAACTGGCATTGATAATACCGACCGGCACATCCATATTGCGCTGTAAGAAATCTGCAAAGAACCATCCCACAGCCGTACATTCCGCCACATTCTCCGGAGAAGCCTTCACCCATTCGGCCTCAAAATGTTCCAATGGTTTATAGGCCGCTAAAGTAGGTATATTAATGAAATGTATTTGCTTTTTTGCTGAAGACAATATGGCCTCTGTAGATCCCAGTACCGGCTGGCAATAATATCCTTTCAGCGGCATACTCATGTTGGACTGTCCGCTTGCCAACCATACTTCTCCCACAAACACATTCTGAAAGACTTTCTTCTTATTGGCAGTGACTGTCACCTCATAAGGTCCTCCGGCAGCAGGCGTAGGTACGGCTATCTTCCAGGTACCTTTAGAATTAACAACTCCCGTATATTCTTTATCCGGATTCCATGAAGTGGAAATAGTCACTTTCGTTCCCGGTTTTCCCCAACCCCAGAACGGATTATTTATCTTTTGCTGCAACACCATATTGTCACTGAAAATATCAGCAACCTTAAACTCCTGTGCCCCAGCAAAACATACCAAAGCAAAAAGGAATACCAGATTTAATAACACTTTTTTCATCTATCGGATTTCTATTTATTTATGAATATAATTCTTTCGTAAGTCCACGCAAATATAGCGCTATAGGGTAAGAAGTGATAACATAAAACCACCCAATAATAACACAATACTCCACAATATGCTTTCTCGCTGTTTTAATCTGTTATAATCCACAATTTAAGCTCTACAAATACTCTGTCAGCCCGAAAGTTTTTCGGACTATTCATAAAACTTGATGCCTGAACAGTTCTGGTCAAAAGCTCTTTTCAGCCGTACCCGGTTCGCATTTCCTTCGCTTCTATAGAAGGATGAAAATAGCGAAGCAGATACGAAGAGGGTACGAAGGAGGTATAAAGGAGGTACGAAGTGGAATAAATTGTCCTGTTTTTCTGCCTCGTAAACAGCTAAATTCGTATCTTTGACAAATCATTCAGCAAGTAGATTTCCTTATGGCAAAAGAAAAAACGGTTTATGTGTGCAGCAACTGCGGACAAGAGTCTCCGAAGTGGGTAGGCAAATGTCCGTCGTGCGGAGAGTGGAACACGTATGTGGAAGAAGTGATACGAAAAGAAGTCGTAAACAAACGTCCGGTATCCGGGATTGAGACAGAAAAGCCAAAACCCATCGTTCTCAGTGAAATAGAAGCGGATGATGAACCGCGTATCGACTTGCATGATGAAGAGTTGAACCGGGTGCTGGGAGGCGGATTGGTTCCAGGTTCTCTGGTGTTGATTGGTGGAGAACCGGGAATCGGTAAATCTACTTTGGTACTACAAACTGTGCTTCATATCCCTGAAAAGCGCGTTCTTTATGTATCGGGTGAGGAAAGTGCCCGTCAGTTGAAATTACGTGCGGACCGGTTATCGCACAATTCCACAGATTGCCTCATCGTTTGTGAAACGTCATTGGAACAGATTTTTGTTCACATCAAGAATACCCGTCCGGAGTTGGTGATCATCGACTCTATACAGACTATTTCTACGGAAAGCATTGAATCCTCCCCGGGAAGCATCGCACAAGTGCGCGAATGTTCGGCAAGTATCCTGCGCTTTGCCAAAGAAACGCATACCCCGGTATTGCTTATCGGGCATATCAATAAGGAAGGCAGCATTGCCGGACCGAAAGTTCTGGAACATATCGTAGACACGGTGTTGCAGTTTGAGGGTGACCAGCATTATATGTATCGTATTCTGCGTAGTATCAAGAATCGTTTCGGCAGTACAGCGGAATTGGGTATTTATGAAATGCGTCAGGATGGATTACGGCAAGTCAGTAATCCGTCGGAGTTATTGCTGAGCCAGGATCATGAAGGGATGAGTGGCATAGCGATAGCTTCGGCTATAGAAGGGATACGCCCGTTCTTGATTGAGACACAGGCATTGGTGAGCAGTGCGGTATATGGTAATCCGCAACGTTCGGCCACGGGATTTGATATTCGAAGAATGAATATGTTATTGGCAGTACTGGAAAAACGAGTGGGCTTCAAACTGGCCCAGAAAGATGTGTTCCTCAATATTGCCGGAGGACTGAAGGTGAATGATCCGGCAATAGACCTGGCGGTTATCAGCGCTATACTTTCCAGCAATATGGATACGGCTATTGAACCGGAAGTCTGTATGGCAGGGGAAATCGGTCTGTCCGGAGAAATACGTCCGGTGAACCGAATTGAACAACGGATCGGTGAAGCGGAAAAGTTGGGATTTAAACGGTTCGTGCTGCCGAAATACAATTTACAAGGAATTGATACGAAGAAAATTAAAATAGAACTGATACCGGTGAGGAATGTGGAGGAGGCATTCAGGGTGCTATTCGGGTGATTCACCACAGATTACACAGATTTACACAGATTAATAATGAAAAATATTAATGATATAACGTACAAAATCATAGGATGCGCATATGAAGTTCACAAAATTCTAGGTCCAGGTTTGTTGGAAAGTACTTATGAAACCTGTCTATGCTATGAATTAGAGAAATAAGGCTTAAAGTTTGAAAAACAAAAAGAGCTTATGATTAATTATAAAGGAGCTACTTTAAATAATGGATATAGAATAGATATTTTAGTAGAAGATTCTATTGTGCTCGAATTAAAGTCAGTAGAGAATTTATTACCTATTCATACTGCTCAAATTTTGACATACCTCAAACTTTCTGAGCACAATTTAGGATTACTAATTAATTTCAACGTAACAAATCTACAGAACGGAATACATAGATATATAATCTAATCTGTGTCAATCGGTGTAATCTGTGGTAAAAAAATAAATTATGATACAAGAATACCAACTACGCGTGCTACCCGAAGTAGCCGCCAATGAACAACAATTAAAAGAGTACCTCGTACAGGAAAAAGGACTGAATGTGCGGAATATTAATGCGACACGTATCTTGAAGCGCAGCATTGATGCCCGGCAACGAACCATCTTCGTCAATCTGAATGTACGGGTATATCTGAACGAAATGCCCAAAGACGATGAATACCAGCCTACTATCTATAAGAATGTAGAAGACAAACCACAGGTTATTGTCGTGGGTGCCGGTCCCGGCGGACTGTTTGCTGCGCTGAGACTGATAGAACTGGGACTCCGTCCAATCATCGTAGAGCGTGGAAAGAATGTACGCGACCGAAAAAAAGACTTGGCTCAGATCAGCCGGGAGCATACTGTAAATCCGGAATCCAATTATAGTTTCGGTGAAGGAGGTGCAGGCGCTTATTCGGATGGAAAGCTTTATACCCGTAGCAAAAAACGCGGGAATGTAGACAAGATACTGAATGTATTCTGCCAGCATGGTGCATCTACTGCTATATTAGTGGATGCACATCCGCATATCGGAACGGATAAACTGCCACGTGTGATAGAGAATATGCGGAATACCATTCTCGAATGTGGCGGAGAAGTGCACTTTGAGACACGTATGGAGGCGTTGATTATCGAAAACGATGAGATAAAAGGTATCGAAACCCATACAGGACAAACAATTCTGGGTCCGGTGATTCTGGCAACAGGACATTCGGCACGGGATGTGTACCGTTGGTTGGCTGCCAATCAAGTGGAGGTTGAAGCTAAAGGTATTGCAGTCGGTGTACGTTTGGAACATCCTTCGGAATTAATCGATCAGATACAATATCATAGCAAGGACGGACGGGGAAAATATCTGCCTGCCGCCGAATATAGTTTTGTGAATCAGGTGGACGGACGAGGGGTATACAGTTTCTGCATGTGCCCGGGTGGTTTCGTGGTACCTGCTGCCAGTGGCCCACAACAGATTGTAGTAAACGGAATGAGTCCCAGTAACCGTGGCTCGCGTTGGAGCAATTCGGGAATGGTCGTAGAGTTAAGGCCGGAAGATTTATTGAGTGGAGAATTGAGAGTGGAGAGTGGAGAGTTAGCTATGCAGCATGACAGCGCAGCCAACTCTCAACTCTCCACTCTCAACTCTCCACTCAATATGATGTACTTTCAGGAGGCATTGGAATATAATTGCTGGCAACAAGGCAATATGCGACAAACAGCACCTGCACAACGGATGCAGGACTTTACACGCAAGAAGCTGAGTTATGATCTACCGGAAAGCTCGTATGCTCCAGGATTAATCTCTTCTCCCCTACACTTCTGGATGCCACCGTTCATTACTGAACGACTCAGCAAAGGATTCCAGCAATTCGGACGATACAGTCACGGTTTCCTGACCAATGAAGCAGTAATGATTGGCGTAGAGACACGCACCTCTGCACCCGTACGAATCATAAGAGATAGGGAAACTTTGCAGCATGTAAGAATTAGAGGATTGTTTCCATGCGGAGAAGGAGCAGGATATGCAGGTGGTATTGTTTCTGCCGGTATTGACGGGGAACGATGCGCGGAAGCGGTAGCCGGTTATTTCAATCTATAAAATTCAAGGAGGGTATATTAACTCATTCAAATATACCCTCCTTGATAATTTATCAGAATTCCTTCTTCAACTGTTCACACCAGTCCGCTATACGTTTATCCGTCAGCTTCGACTGGTTCTCTATATCAATCACCAGTCCACACCATTTACCATCCCTCAAGGCTCTTGACCGGTTAAATGAATAACCCTCGGCAGACGTAAATCCGACAAGGATAGCCCCTGCCTTTTCAAAGGCATCAGCCAGTATTCCTAGGCCGTCAACAAAATTATCGGGATAACCGATTTGGTCACCAAGTCCGAAGAGAGCAACTTTCTTGTCTTTCAGATCGAGGCTTTCTATCTCCGGTATCATTTCATCCCAATAGGTAGGCAATTCACCGTCGAACCAGGTGGAAGCACCTACTATCAGATTATCATAAGCCTGGAAATCATTCTGCCAGGCTTTTTCTATCATGATCATTTCTACTTCTTTGTGTCCGAGCTTCTCGCGTATCTTCTCTGCGATATGAGAAGTCTTGGCAGCATTCATTGCATAAAATAATCCTATCTCTTTCATAATAACTTATTATTAAATTAATATTCCAGCAGCTTCTTGGCTGCTTCAAAAATCCTATCTGCACCCGGCAGAATGGCACGTTCCAGTATCGGATTAAAACCTACAGGAGTAAAGGTAGAGCCTACACGCTGTACCGGTGCATCCAGGTAACGGAACAAGTCTGTACCAATACTGGCTGCTATCTCACCACCGAAGCCACCAAAGACTTTATCTTCATGAACAATCAGGGCTTTACTGGTCTTCTTCACAGACTCATAAATGGTTTCTTTATCCAACGGTATCAAAGAACGGATATCGATCACTTCCACACTCCAACCGCCTTCTTTTTCCAAACGTTCGGCAACATTCAAACAGAAATGCGTTGTGTTACCATAGGTGATAAGACTCAGATCACTGCCCTCACGACGAATGCGTGCTTTCCCAAAAGGAACTTCAAAATCATCAGGAACAATGGTGGCTGCTTCTACGGAATTATACAATGATTTCGGTTCAATAAACAGCGTAAACCCACGGGAACGTATACTTGTACGGAGCAGTCCGGCAGCATCATCAGCAAAGGATGGACAAACAATCCGCGCTCCGGGTAAAGTAGCCAAAGCGCCCTCCAGATTTTGCGAGTGATAGAGTCCACCACCGATATAACCACCGGAAGCCAGACGCAAAGTTACATTAGGAACGAACTGTCCGTTGCTACGCCAATACTCATGGGTACATTCCACATATTGTTCTACGGCAGGCCAAAAATAGTCGGCAAACTCCGCACCTTCTATCACTACCCGGATTTTAGGATCAAAACGGCTCATACCATTTGCTGTGCCGACAATATAATCTTCGGCAATAGGTGCACTGAATACACGAGCTTCACCGAATTCCTGTTGCATTCCTTTGGTTACATTGAACACGCCCCCTTTATCCCGATTGGCAACATCCTGCCCCCAAATGAAGGTATTAGGATTATGGCGAAACTCTGCTTTCAGCGTTTCATTGATAGCAGTTACAAAGAATTTCTTCTCTCCTTCTGTCTCACGATGTGTTCCATCTTTATATTTTTCCGGTTCGTAAGGTTCCGGCAATACATAGTTGAAAATGGTTTTAGGATCGGGATCGGGAGCTGTCAGCGCCTTACGATTGGCAGCAGCCAGGTCTTTCTTTGCTTTCTCCTCTATTTCTTTCAGTTCTTCCTCGGTGAGACGCTTGTAACGCAACAGCATCCGGCGGAACTTCAGTAACGGATCAGCTTCTTTCACATAAGCCAGTTCATTTTCATCCCTGTACAAAGTATCTTTGTCAGAGTTGGAATGGGAACCGATACGGACACAATTGGCATGTACGATTACCGGATTCCGGTTCAACAATGCATACTCACGAGCCTCAGTCATGGCATTCATGGAGTCGAACACATCTTTTCCATTACAATGGATAATCTTCAGATTTTTGAATCCGGAGAAGTTATCCGCCACTTTACGGGCTGCCGTCTGGTCTTTCTTCGGAACAGATATACCATATCCATTATCCTGCCATACAAAAATAACGGGCAGGCGTTCAAGGCTGGCACCATTGACAGCTTCGTAGACAAAGCCTTCGGATGAAGCAGATTCGCCGTGTGAAGTAATAACGACTCCTTTATGGTCATAATATACCATTGCACGTGCCACACCGGCTGCATGAAGATCATGCGTACCTGTAGCCGAAGATATATTCTCGATATGCCATTCGGGTTTGGCAAAGTGATTGGACATATGGCGTCCGCCACTTCCCGGATCAGTAGCTTTGGAGATACCATTCAGTATAAGTTCTTCTGCCGTCATTCCGGCGGAAAGGGCAGTCAGCATATCACGGTAGTAAGGGAAAAGGAAGTCTTCTCCTTTGGTAAATACCTGTCCGATGGCCAACTGTATCCCGTCATGTCCGGCATACGGAGCGTGAAAGGACCAGCCAAGGGACTGCAACAGGTAAGCGGGCGCCTTTTCATCGAGCGCACGCCCCAGCGTCATCAGGTAATACCATTTCTTCAGCAGTTCCACATCTGTGGTTTTTATATTGTACTTTTTCATACTTATCAAGGTATTAAGTTATTCTTTCCAGTTTTCCAGATAATCTTTAATAAAATAGAGGAAGTTGCCACCTAATGAACCATCCACGACTCTATGGTCATAAGAAAGGGACAGATACATCTTATGACGGATGGCAATCACATCCCCTTCCGGGGTCTCTATTACGGCAGGCTTCTTCTCGATGTATCCTACTCCCAGGATAGCTACCTGAGGCTGATTGATGATAGGTGTACCGAACAAAGACTTGAATGTACCGAAGTTCGTAATCGTAAAAGTGCCACCGGAAATATCATCGGGCATCAGCTTATTATCACGAGCCTTGAGTGCCAGTGAATCAATGGCTACGGCAAGTCCGTTCAGATTCAGACGATCGGCATCACGAACCACCGGAACAATCAGATTGCCATCATTCAGAGAAACGGCAATACCGACATTGATATGTTTCTTGAACAGGATATTATATCCCTCTACCGATACATTCACTTGCGGGTAAGCAGCCAGCGCCTTCGCCACAGCTTCTGTGATGGCAGGCATATACGTAAGTTTCACTCCCTCACGACGGAAGAAAGCATCTTTATTCTTATCACGCCACTTCACAAGTTTCGTTACATCCACTTCCACAACATTGGTTACGTGCGGGGAAGTATGTTTAGACATTACCATGTGGTCGGCTATCACCTTGCGTACACGATCCATCTCTTTTACTTCAACACCTTCTGTTGAGAATATGCCGG
>ERZ773162.2624-NODE-2624-length-11022-cov-11.359624_pt1 | contig 11022 bp, 9 predicted proteins | sample MGYA00511113_ERZ773162 | MGnify/ENA primary metagenome ERZ773162 (study PRJEB29015, sample SAMEA2737807) | human gut metagenome | biome: human gut; feature: human-associated habitat; material: faeces | place: China | collected 2012 ... | reverse complement strand
ACCAATAGAACATTTAAGAATTTAACAATATATTTCTTTGTTGTTTGTCATCAAGACGTTATACGATATGTTGAAAATGGCAGACAATATCTTTGGTATGACAAAGTTGTTTGTGAATTGGATAATATTTTTTGTGAAAAAAATATCCTTGGTGTCGGTAAAACTGTTTTAGTTGACAATCTCCCCTACTGTCCTCAACAAAAGTTTAAAGGAAGGATTGTAAGGTTCACTGTTAAAGACTTTACAAATGGGTTGAAGTATGGTAAATAAAACAAGTTTACTTAAATCAAACGAAATACATATCAAAGACGGTCTTAATCTCTATATTCCTACAGTTGGCGAAGTTTTACATAATGAACAAGGATATTATTCTTTAGCTACATCTTTAACTGCATCTCCTAAAAGCTTTATGGTTCAATTAGACGATGCAGGAAAAGATTATACTACTATAAGTGAATGGGATTTATTTTGTATGTTATTTCAACAATTGTCTGAACAAGCAAGAATGTTGATTCTTCAAAAACTAACTATGGAAAGAATTCAGGAGCAATTTGATGAAAATAGCCAAGAATACCGAAAGTGTCAAGAAGGTATGAAAAAATATGATAATCAATTATCCGACTTGTGTATCAACTTAATATTTGGCGATACTGATATTGCAGGATTTGAACTTCGTGAAGAAGAGGGCAAAAAATATTTTTATAATGTAACAACAGATTTGACAATTACTGAAGAAGATTATAAAGAGATTGCTGATGTTATCAGAAAAATCAATTTATTTCAACATGATAAAAGTAAACCAGGAAATGAACATGCAAAAAAATATTTGCTAGAAAAAGAAAGAAGGAAATTGAGACGTAAAAGAAAACAGCCTTATGTTCCCTATCTTGAAAATTTAGTCGTTTCCTTGGTTAATACTGCCGAATTTCCTTATAACTATGAGGAATGTATGAATTTATCTTTGTATAAGTTCAATCAAAGTTTTAAGCAGATTCGACATAAAATAGACTATGATAAAACAATGATTGGTGTCTATGCAGGCACGGTCAATGTATCCAAGATGAATACGCAAGATTTGTCTTGGTTTCAAGTAAGTAAATAGCATCTTAACGGTAATGCCGTTAAGGTCTTTTTTTTATGCAAAAATTTAATTTAAAGGAGGATAAAATTATGAATTTGGATAAGTTTACTATCGTATCATATGACCAAATTGCAGGTTTTGATAGACAAGCAGGTATGTTGGCTTTGGTTATGGATGAGATTAATGACTTTACACTTTCTCAAGAAGAAGAAAAGAAGGATATCACTGGTAAGGGTGATAGAATTATTGGTTCTCAGAAAAAGAACAAGAAAGTTACAGGTAAGGGTACTAATGGTATGCTTTCTGGTGGTGCTCTTGCTGCTCAACTTGGAGCCGATATCGAAGATGGTGATCAAATTGTAAAATGGACTGATGTTATTACTGTTACAGCCAATAAAGGTAATACTTCGAAAAAAGCCGAGGGTACAGTTGGTAACGAAATTGGTTATATTTACATAAGAAATAAGGATCAAGAGTATATTTCTGGTGGCAAGAGACTTACACAGACTTCTGGCACTCCTGCGACAGGACAGTTCTCATACAATCCTGACACAAATGAAATTACTTTCTTTGATGGCGATGTAGCTGATGGTGTAGAAGTTATTACTTTCTATAATACAAAGGTTGAAGGTAAGAAGATTTCAGATGATAGTGACCATTATAGCAAGGTTCTTGAGGTTATTATTGATGTTACTTGCCAAGATGCTTGTGATAATCAATTCCACGGTCAATTCCTAATCAAGAGAGCAGATTTCAGTGGTACATTTGATATTGCCGGCGGTTCAGACCCTGCTACACATGGATTTGAATTTACTTCACTTCCTGATATTTGTACAGGTAAGACTGACCTTTGGGACTTCATTGTCTTTGATGATTAATTTATGAAATTATGAGGTATAGGCTAAGAAATTGGTCTATACCTCTAATATTATCAAGGAGGATTGAAATGGCAAAAGGTAATTTACTAACATGTCGTGTTTGTGGTAAGCAATACAAGGGTTGTAAATCTTGTGAAGCAAATCAAGGAGTTTTTCATTGGCGAAATTTTGCTTGCTCTGAGGAATGTGCAAGAAAGTATATCAATGATACTATTGCGTACAGAGAAAAGCAATATAAAAAGACTATAAAGGTTGAACGCAAAGTTGAAAAGCAGACTGTAGAAACAAATACAGACATTAAGAAAAAGATTAATAATGTTGAGACAGCTACAACATCTGATACTAAAAAGGCTGTAAAAAAGGATGAGGTTTCTAATGATGAGACTTCTAAAAATACTGAGATATAATATATTTTGGACATTGTGTATTGATAAAAATAAAGGGATTGATTATTACTATGCAATGTAAAAAGTAATGTCAATCCCTATTTTTTACGTTTAGAAAGGATGAATGAAAATTCGTACAGGAAATATTTTTGAAAGTTTGGACGAAGTATATGACTACTATAATGGCGATATAGTAAAAATCGTAAACCTACAACAGTTTTTGTTTTATGCCGGAGCTTGTGGAGTTCAAGCCGATTGGGTTGACCGTTCCCCATACGACGGAAAATTAATAGCTTATTATGGTAGAATTCGTACAAAGGATTGTTGGGAGAAGTGGAAGGCAACTACTCCATGTGTGAATAAAAGAAATGGCAAATAATATAGGAAAAAAGTTTGAAAAAAATTGGAAGGCAAGTATGCCAAATGATATATTTTATTATCGACTCAAAGACCAAGCACAATCATTTGGTGGGGTAAATAAATTAAGATTCAGTTTAAAAAATCCATGTGATTGTTTCTTATTCAAATCCCCTACCCTATTTGCATTAGAGCTAAAATCTGTCGGCACATCTTCCATAAGTTTTGAAAGAACAAAAGAAGAAAAAGATGTTATTCATTTTCATCAAATTGAAGGGCTGAGGAATTTTAGCCGATATAAAAACATTATTGCGGGCTTTGTGTTAAATTTTAGGCATAGTGATGGAACTGAGAATTGTTATTTTATACATATTAATGATTTTGATACGATGATAAACAGTTTAGATAAGAAGTCTTTTAATGAAAAAGATTTGTCTAAATACAATCCAATTATAATTGAAAATCGAAAGAAAAAAGTAAATTATACTTATAACATAGAGAAGTTTATATGCGACGTATATGAAAGAATGGAGATAAAAATATGATTAAAGAATTTATTGAAATGAAGAGGAAAGAAATTCGTGTAAAGACTGCTTTGTATTCGGCAGTGGATAAGTTTATTGTTGAAAAACAAGATATGGTTGATTTGGTTATGAGAATTTATGAAACTTTAAAAGATACTCCAACTGAAAACTTGCAACAAGAATTGATTAGTCAGATTGTCAATGTAATCCATAAAGATGATGCTGATTATGAAAACGAAGATAATGTTGAAAGTAAGGAATAATGGCTAAAAATTTAAGAGAATTGAATGAACTTCTTAAAAATTATATTAGTGCTGCTTTAATATTGACACAATGGGATATTCGTGAAATTTTGGAAAAGAAGGTTGAAGAATATTATGATGAGTATCAACCTATTTTATATGAAAGAACTTGGAAATTGAGAAATTCATTACAATGTTCAGATATAAAATTTGAGAAAACGGGTGTTTCATGCACAGTTGGTTGGGACAATTATTATATCGCAATGCGATACACCGGCGGAGCAACTGGTGAGCAAGTTCTTTATTGGTTTAATGATAAATCTCATGGTGGCAGAGTACAAGGTGAACATAAATTTTGGGACGAAGCCATAGAAGAAATCAATGAGATATATGGTGGCATTCCAAATTTATTCAAAAAAAATTGTAAAAAAGTAGGCATTCCAATTAAATAATGATTGTACACTCTCCTTTCGAGAGTGTTTTTTGTTACAAAATTAGAAAGGAGAATGTAAATGGCAGAGATAGATAATGATTTTCAAATTGAATTGTTTGGTGGTTTAGACATTTCAAAATCGAAATCAAAAATCAATTCAGATATTGAAACTTTAAAGAAACAGATTAAAGAACTTGAAATATCTGCAAAAATAGATGTAAATGTTTCAAAAAACTTAGAAAAGCAATTAAATAACCTAAGTGTCAAACTAAGTGATGTTAAGGTAGACCCAAAAGCATTGACTAAAATGGTTGGTGAAATCAACAATGCGCTTAGGGGTATACAAATCCCAAATATTAATATTGGAAATGGCTCTAATAATATTGCTAATCAAGCAAGACAAACTGGTCAACAAGTCGGACAGCAATTCCAAGCTGGTGTTTCTCAAGGATTGGACAGTTCGACTAAGGTTTTAGATGATTTTATAAGGTCACTGGATAACGTAAGAAGTGATTTGGTAAATATGGGAGTTGGTACAGTTCCTGAAGTAATTGATGATATTGCCAGTAGAATACAAAATCTCGGAGTTCAAATTCAGTCAATAAGTCATTCTGTAAACGCAGGTGGAAAGAAAAATGTCCTCTCAGTTGATATATCTGGTATTGATAAATATGGACAAGCAATTAAATTAACAGAGAAATATGATCTTGCTAATGGTGAATTAATAAAAAATATAAATGACGTTTCTACTGCTCAACAAAAAGCAGGAACAAGTACGGACACTTTTATTGAAAAGCAAAAAAAAGCGGTTAATCAAGCACAGACTACTTTAGACTCTATTAAGTCAGCTTATGAGGACAAAAATGTATCTAAGCCGATAAAAACTGAGGCAAGTACTAAGCAACTTACGAACCAATATGAAGAAGCTCAAAAGGCGATTAACAACTTAGATAGTGCCAACAAATCTAATTTTATCGAGAGACAAAATGAAGCCAAGACGCAAATCGCAGCATTGCGAGATTTGGTAACAAAACTTCGTAATGCTGACAATGTATCAATTAAATTAAAAGGCATAGATTTGCAGTCTGGAATTAATATTGCGAAAAACGATTTAGAAAAATTCAAGTCAGAGGCAAAAGATTTTTCAAAAATCAAACAAACAATAGAGGACTTAGAAGAATCAAGCAATAATATTGGCGATGCAGCAGGGTTAAATGAATTTACTGACAAACTTAGAGTTGCTCGTTCTGAGCTAAGTAAAATTAAAAGTGAAACTGCATCTGAAAACAGAAAAAAGAAAGTAGACACAAATGTTTCAGGATTAAAGTCCAAGATTGCAGAATTAGAAAGACTTAATCCAGGAATTAAAGATTTTAGCACTCAAATAGCAAATACAACTGTAACTGTAAAAAGTCTTTTGGATGATTTGTCTAAAATAAATACCCAAGGCGATTTTTCAGTTATAAACACCAAGTTTAAAGCATTTAGAGACGCTGCAAAAGCCGCTGGTTATGCTGTTAGTGACGTTGTTACAAATAGTAAGACGATTGACAATATCAAAAGTGCAACCGATGGTACGGGTAAGATTAGTTATGCTAATCAGATTCAAGAAATTGAAAAGAAGTTTAGAGACCTTGGGTTTACCGAAAGTGAAGTTGCTAATCAAACTAGTGATTTACGAGCCAAACACCAAGATTTACTTGATGTAATAAAGAGTACAAGTTTTTCATCAGATACAGAACATAATCAAGCAATTATAGCGGCAGATAAACAAAGAGCGGAAGAATTAAATAAAGTCAGTAATGCTTATAAATCACTCAAAACAGACGCAACGCAATTTTATAATTTAGACAAACAAAATAAGTTGTCTAATGATATTCAAAATTGGTTGTCTAAGAACACGGCGGCTTCAAAATCTGCCAGAGCTTCCTTAGAGGCTTATTTTAAAGAACTGTCGGAAGGCAGGGTTACGGCTGAACGATTGAAGTATATCGAAACTGAATTAAAAAAGATCGATACACAACAGCGTGGCATGGGCAAACTTGGTTTGGCTTTTAAAGACCAATGGACACAAGCGGTTGATTCGTTTAAAACATGGCTATCCGCAAGTTCTGTTGTTATGTTGGCAGTTTCTAAAACAAAAGAAGCTATCACAGAACTTAAAGAGATAGATACTATCTTGACTGAAATCAGCAAAACAAATGATAAATTATCTAAGTCTGATTTAAAGAATATTGGAAACGACGCATTTGAAACAGCTTCAAAATACGGTAAGAAAGCAACTGATTACTTGTCGGGAGTCCAAGAAGCATCTCGTGCAGGTTATCAAAATGCCGAAGAAATAGCCGAATTGTCTACGGCTGCGCAAGGTGCTGGTGATATGAATGCCGACCTTGCGAATTCATATATTATTGCAACAGACAAGGCTTATGATATGAAAGGTAGTGTTCAAGAGTTAAAAAAGACTTTGGACGGTGCAAACGAAATCACTAACCATAATGCCGTAAATATGACTGAACTTGCGGAGGGTATGAAAGTTGTAGGTTCTCAAGCCGCATCTTCTCAAATTAGCGTAGAAGAAACGACCGCTGCGTTAGGAACTCTTATTGCTGTTACACAACAAGGCGGTTCTCAAATGGGTAACGCATTTAAAGGCATCTTGATGAATCTTAGACAAGTTACTGGCGAAGTGGACGGAGAAGAAATTGATCAAGAGTCCTTGACAAAATACGAAAAAGCTTGTGAAGCACTTGGCGTCTCTTTAAGCGAAGTCAAAGACGGTGCGGTTTCATTAAAAGAGCCAATGCAAATTCTTAAAGAATTGTCGGCTGAATATACAAAACTTGATAAAGATGATGCCAAGAGAGCAAATTTGTTAAGTGCTATTGGTGGAAAGTACAGAGCTAACGCTTTGAATGCAATTCTTGAGAATTGGTCAACATATGAGAATATGTTACAGCAATATGCCGATGGTGACGGCTCAATGGCTGAAGAGGCAGGCTTTTGCCTCGTTATATAGAAATATGTAACAAAAACACATTTAATTGCAGGTAGTGCGTAAAGCCTTGCACCACAATAACAGAGAAATCATGTTATGACGGGACGAAAGTAGAAACAACGCAAGGATGACATATGGTCAAAAGCCTAAGTGTCAAGTTTGCCAATTTTGTATAAATTGGTAATCGCTGTTCATGCAACGAAGTGCCCTAACGTATTCCGTAGACCATATGGTACTTGAGTCGAGGGTAAACGCTCACAGACTATTCCCATGTAGGGACTTAGAAATACTGTATAAATATAGTTATAAAATAAAGGTGGAAATCCTGAATATCTAAGTCAATAGAAGTAGGACGTAAATCGCAAATTGACGTTGGTTAAATACCTTTAAACGAAAAGGTGTGACTGCTACTCAAATTTATTAATGAGTGTGGTTAAGAAATAGTCGAATCTCTTATCGAAAGATAAGGAAGTTGTTGATTTTTAAAGGATGATAAAATGAAAAAATTTGATAAAGAATATAGTACACAATATACAAAAGAGATGAAATACTTACGGTCAAAAGGTATTAATTACTCTTTCGTAAAAAATATTCAAGGAGTAACAACATATAAGTATAAAAAGACACCTGGGTTATTTTTAACTTTGGTGTCTTTTTATATGGAGGATAAGTAAAACGATTAATAATAGGTGATAAAATGAGTATAAAAATAACTATTGATGATGTAAGATCAAGATTTGATAAATTTAACTGTGAACTTGTTACTAGTATTTATTTAGGTTGGAATGGTGAATATGAATTTATATGTAACAAACATAGAGATAAGGGAGTCCAAAAGGTAAAACTTAGGAATTTAAATAGAGGTTTATGTTGCCATTATTGTTCTATGGAGCACAATGCAGAGAAAAGAAAAGTCCCTGATGATGAACTAAAAAAGATAACTGAAAATGCAGGGTTTGAATTTGTTAATTCAGAATTGATAGATGGAACTAGATATATTGGATACAGGTGTAAAAAACATTTAGATAAAGGGAAACAACTTACGTCTGTTTATACTATGAGAAACAGTAAAGGGAAATGCCCTTATTGTTTACATCGAAAAAGGACGACCGATGATTTCAAAAATGAATTATTTACTATAAATCCAAACATTGAAATTCTCGGTGAATTTACTAAAGTTGAAGACCACATCAAATGTCGTTGCAAAGTATGCGGGAATACTTGGAATGGTATATTTAGAAATTTATTAAATGGAGCATCTTGTCCTCAATGTGCCAGAGAAAATTATATTCCACCAAATAAGCATACGCAAAAGTGGTTTGATGATAAGATGAAAATGCTTCATCCCAATATCCAAGCTTTAACACCTTTTGTTTCTATGAAATCACAAATTTTGTGTAAGTGCAAAATTGACGAAAATGAATGGGCTACTAGTCCTGATTCTCTTTTAAACGGTCAATGTGGCTGCCCTATTTGTGCAAACAAATTAATGGGTTTACACCGTAGAAAATCAAATGATGAATTTATAGAACAACTAAAAAAGATAAATCCAAATATTATCCCCTTGGAAGATTATAAAACTGATCATGAGAAAATATTATGTAAATGTTCAATTCATAATTATAAGTGGTATGTTGCCCCTAACAAAATATTACGCAAATATACTGGATGTCCAAAATGTGCATCTTATCACAACGAAAATATTATTTCGAATATTTTAGATAAATGGGGATATGAATATGTTATGCAAAAACGCTTTCCCGACTGTAAGGACACTAATACTTTGCCGTTTGATTTTTATATTCCCAAGTATAATATTGTTATAGAATATGATGGCGAACATCATTATATGCCTATATTCCCGTCAAAATATACTCATGGACAAAATATAAATAGACTAACATATATACAAAAACATGATAAAATTAAAAATGACTATTGTAAAAGTAAAAATATGTATTTAATAAGAATTCCTTATTGGGAAAGGGATAATATTGAATATATATTATTTGATGAATTGGTAAAAGCAAATGCTATTGAAAAGGTAAGTTAAAAAAAATAATCAACAACTAATCGGATGTTGCGAATCTGATTGAATATTAATGAAATAAAACAGCCAATAGCTTAGAAGGTAGCCTTAATAAACTTTCAAATACTTGGACTGATACTGTACAAAACATTCTTGATTCAGATACACTTAATTCAGGAGTTAAAGTTTTAAATACAGTTTTAGACCTTATAAATAAAATAACAGATAAACTTGGATTGTTTGGTACTGCTGGTTTAACAATCGGTACAATCTTAGGAGTAAAAAATGTCGGTAGAGCAAATTATATTAGTTAGCTCTCATTGTTTTGAATATGCCGACAGCATATATAATTCTATCGGATACGATTAGTTTAGAATATGCTAAATCGTGAAATACACGATGATAAACGCCCGATAACGTCTGAAGGACTTGTATGTCATAAACATGCAACTGGGAAGCACGTCAACCTCACACTACTCTCCTATTTTGGTAACAAATTAGGCTATAGTGACAATGTGTGAATTCGTGTGGTCAGGTCGGAAGTCTCCTTTATATAAGGAGAAACCGCCACAGTAGTAACATGGGCGCGATTTGGTATATGAAACGCTGCCAATGAGAATAGGTACTCGGCACTATCATAGAAACGTAGCTATGAAATTATGAGTTAGTAACTTATCTACTACTTCTACGTTGTTGAGTTCTTTTGCATTAGGACTATGATAAGAAATGCGAACTTTTCATCTGACAAGATGAATATAATAATAAAAAATAGTATTGACAATATAACTAAATGTGATATAATATTTATAGAAATAAAAAATGTGGAAACCAAAGACGGTTGCCACAACTGATAATGTTTACACTTATTTGAGATTATTTAATCTCAATTATAGTGAGCCAATCTGTTGCAGCAGACGGCTCACTTTTTCTTTATAATCGCTATTATGTCTTTTATAATTTGATAAATCAAACTTAAAATACCACAAATAGCAGCTATATTTACTAAAGTAATATGTATCAGCCTCCTTTCAAGAAAATTTCTCGACAAGAGCTTATACATAGCCTCCATTCCGCTCAGGCGAGATGAAAGGCAACCGTCATAAACCGTCATACCGTCTACAAAGATGGAGAAAACTCAACTGTATGACGGCATGATTTCCACAACATTATTATATCAAATTCAACATTAACTGTCAATATATTCTTGTTTGAGCGTATTTTCGGATACGTTCTTTTTGTATGTAACAAAATTACAATAACAATTTTACAACTTATTTACAATTAATTATGATGTATTGCTATATAATGCCATATGTTATATAATTGTGGAGAAAAATTATTATGAAAAAGAGGATGAATACAATGTACGAATTAACAGAACAAAAGAAGAATGATATATCTGTCTACGGAGATGTATGCTCTAAGTGACTTCTTAATCATGGTTTTTGTCATGGTTAGTGAAGCAGTCACTTAGAGCATTTTTGTTTCAGGAGGTACAGCCATGAGAAATGAAAAAATTACCCCACTGTACGAGCGCCTGAGCCGGGACGATGAGTTACAGGGCGAGAGCAACTCCATATCCAACCAAAAACAGATGTTAGAGGATTTTGCCCGCCGGAATGGGCTGCCCAACCCTACGCACTTTACCGATGATGGTATCTCAGGCACCCGTTTTGACCGCCCCGGATTTTTGGCGATGATGGAGGAAGTGGAGGCAGGGCGTGTAGAGGCAATCGTCATCAAGGACATGAGCCGGTTAGGACGCGACTATCTAAAGGTCGGTCAGGTCATGGAGGTTTTGCGGCAGCGCGGCGTTCGGCTGATTGCGATCAATGATGGTGTGGACAGTCTGAAAGGCGATGACGATTTTACCCCGTTCCGCAACATCATGAATGAATTTTACGCCCGTGATACCAGTCGAAAAATCCGCTCTGTGTTTAAGTCAAAAGGCATGAGCGGCAAGCACCTGACCGGTACTGTGATTTACGGCTACTTGTGGGATGAAAAGCGGGAGCATTGGTTGGTAGATGAGGAAGCTTCCGAAGTGGTACGCCGTATCTTCTCCCTCACGCTGGAGGGATATGGGCCTTATCA
>ERZ773162.2619-NODE-2619-length-11046-cov-3.010099_pt1 | contig 11046 bp, 9 predicted proteins | sample MGYA00511113_ERZ773162 | MGnify/ENA primary metagenome ERZ773162 (study PRJEB29015, sample SAMEA2737807) | human gut metagenome | biome: human gut; feature: human-associated habitat; material: faeces | place: China | collected 2012 ... | reverse complement strand
ATATCCGGGGAGAACAGGTTGTGGGAGAAAAACTCCCGAAACTGGCTACACTCTATGTTCTGATCCTGAAACTGATCTACGATGAGCAGATGTCATCGGTATCTACATCGGCCAATGTCGTCACCACCTTGAGTGAGATCCATGAAAAACTTGCTACCTACCGTTTGCTGAAAAAACAGCCCTCTGTCTCCGAGATTCGAAGAAGCCTGGCTATGCTGAAAAAGTATCAGGTAGTAGAACCGCTCGATGTGCTGGAGGAACTGGATGGATTCAGCCGTCTGGTAGTTTATCCAACCATTCATGTGATCCTGATGGGGGACGATGTGCGGGCACTGTTAGAAACATTCCGCGAAGGAGAAGAGGAAGATGGAAAATCAGAGATTTGAAGCATTGTCCAGGATATGCCTGAACAACTGGCATTATATTAAACACAGGACCCTCTCTTTTGATGATGGGATCAATTTTTTTACCGGGCATTCCGGAAGTGGAAAATCGACTGTCATTGATGCCATACAGATCGTACTTTATGCCAACACGGACGGCCGCGGCTTTTTTAATAAGGCAGCGGCAGATGATTCTGACCGAAGTCTGATCGAGTATCTGCGCGGAATGATCAATATCGGAGAAGATAACAGCTTTTCTTATCTGCGAAATCAGAATTTCTCCAGTACCATCGTGCTGGAGCTTCGACAGACAGATACCGGAGCCAGTCAGTGTGTGGGCGTCGTTTTTGATGTCGAGACTGCCACGAATGAGATCGGACGTATGTTTTTCTGGCATAAGGGACCGATGCCGGATCATGAATACCGCAAAACAGACCGTGCCATGTCAATCAATGAGGTAAAAAACTGGCTGATGGAAAGCTTTTCCAGGGAGGAATGCTATTTTGGTTCCCATAATGAACGTTTTCGCAAACAGCTTTATGATATCTATCTGGGCGGACTGGATGCGGAAAAATTCCCGCTTTTGTTTAAGCGTGCGATCCCCTTCCGCATGAATATCAAGCTGGAGGATTTTGTAAAAGAATATATCTGCATGGAGCAGGATATCCATATCGAAGACATGCAGCAGAGCGTGACGGAGTATGGGCGCTTAAGACACCGGATTGAGGATACCTGCCGGGAAATCGACAGCCTGAAAGCTATCTGCGGGCAGCATGAGACTATGGCAGCAGCCCGGAAAGAAAAAGAACTGTGCGGATATTTTGCGGGCAAGTTTGATATGCTGCAGGACCGACGGAAAATCCAGGAAAGCCAGGACAAGATCCAGGCACTGGAGGCAGACCAGGAGAAAGCGGCTCAGGATGTGGCTGCCATGGAGACAGAGAGCCAGGAACTGACGGCGAAAAGCGAAGAGCTTCTGCGCAAGATTTCCAGCAGCGGCTACGAGGAACTGAAAAGCCAGTTAAAGGCCGTCAACGAGCTGGTAGAGCATCTGGGCAGCAGCCAGGCCCGCTGGAAGCAGACAGCCGAAAAACTGGCGGCCTGGAACGAGGAAGGAATCGCATCCAACAGCACCCTCTGGGATATTGAGGCCTTTGAGAAGGGCGTGATCAGTGAGGAAGCCTTAAAACGCCTGAAGGAAGATCTGCTTCAGATGCGGAAAGAGGTGGAGAGCCAGATACAGGATGCCCGCAGCCAGATCCGGGAAAAGAGCAAAGAACTGAAGAAGGCTCAGGAGGAGATTGCCCAGTTAAAGGCTGGAAACAAAGCTTATCCGAAAGAACTGGAAACCGTCCGGAATATCCTTCAGACCCAGCTTTTCTTAAAGACCGGAAAGAGCGTGGAGGTAGAGGTTCTTGCAGATCTTCTGGAAGTGCGGGATGACGCATGGCGCAATGCCATTGAGGGCTATCTTGGAAACAACAAGCTGCTTCTGACGGTTGAGCCAAAGTACGCGAAGGCTGCGATGGAAATCTACAAGGAACTGGACCCGAAAAAATATTACCGGGTTGCTGTGCTGGATACAGAGCGTGTTCTGGCAGATGAGCAGCCGGTTTTAAAGGGTGCGCTGGCAGAAGAAGTGGAGGCTGGACGCGATTACGCCCAGGCTTACATGAATTTCCAGCTAGGCAAGGTCATCAAGTGTGACAGCGTGGATGAACTGCGCAGCTACCGCGTCGGCATTACAAAGGATTGCGTGCTGTACCACAGCTACCGGATCCAGCACATCAATCCAGATTTGTATACAAGGTTTGCGTATATCGGCAAAAAGAGTATGCGCCAGCGAGTGAAGCTTCTGGAAGAATTCATCCGGAAACTGCAGGAGGAAATGGAACCGCTGCAGACTATGTTAAAGGATGGCGAGCGTGTGCTTGGCCTGGAATTCTTAAGCCAGGATCTGGAAGTCTACCTTGGCTGGAAAAAGGACAAGGCAGATTATCTGGAAAAGCAGCAGGAGCAGAAAGACCTGCGGGAGCGTCTGGAACAGTTAAAGAGCCAGAACGTGGCGGCCTGGGAAGAAGAACGGGCATCCATTGTGGAACTGTGCAAGCGCCGGGAGAAGGTATTGGAACAGGTGAAAGATCAGAGAAGCCGGTCCGAGTGGGCTGGAGAAAATGAAAAACGGGCTCTGGGGAATTTGGAAAAAATCCTGACAGAAAAAGAACGAAATCATGTGGCGCAGCCAGAATTTGACGCAGAGTTTCAGGAACTGTTGGAGCAAAAGCAGGCGAGCGGTGCGGTTATCCGCTATGATCTGCAGTGTGGAGGATATCTGAGAAAGCAGGAAAAGGCCGAAGAAGAGCAGGAGAAGGAAATGCAGAAGCTGCGGGAACTCCGAAATGCCTATCTGCGCACCTATCCTCACCGCAATTTTTCTGTGGAAGCCGAGAGCAACGAGGAATACCAGAAGCTGCTGGATGATCTTGCCTGCGATCGCCTGGAGGAATACCGGAAACGTGCCGGGGAGCAGGCAAAGGCAGCAGTGGAGCATTTCAAGGATGACTTCATGTACAAGATCCGCAGTGCCATTAAGGAAGCATTACAGCGCAAAGACGAGTTAAACCGCATCATCAGCCACCTCGATTTCGGTAAGGACCGCTATCAGTTCTATATTGGAAAGAATAAGGGCGATGACGGCAAATATTATGATATGTTCATGGATGATGCGCTGGAAGTCAATCCGTCGGATCTGGATATTGGTCTGGATAATCAGCTGAATCTGTTTACCATGGAGCATGAAAGCCAGTATGGACCGCTTATCAATGAGTTGATCGACATCTTCATCCCGCCTGATCACGCGACCCCGGAGGAACTGGAAACAGCCAAACGCAACATGGAAAAATACGCTGACTACCGGACCTATCTTTCCTTTGATATGCAGCAGCTGATCCAGAATGAGGACGAAGTTCTGAAGATCCGCCTCAGTAAGATGATCCGCAAAAACTCCGGCGGCGAGGGACAGAATCCGCTTTACGTGGCCCTGCTGGCAAGCTTTGCCCAGGCCTACAAGATCGACTTAAAGCCGGGACTCAGGAGAAATCCGACCATCCGTCTGGTGGTGCTGGATGAAGCATTTTCCAAGATGGATGCGGAGAAGGTGGCAAGCTGCATCAAGCTGATCCGCGGACTGGGATTTCAGGCCCTCATCAGCGCCACCAACGACAAGATCCAGAACTATCTGGAAACCGTGGACAAGATCTTCGTATTCGCAAACCCGAATAAGAAAAATATCTCCATTCAGGAGTTCGAGAAACCGGAGTTTGAGCAGCTGAAGGAGGATCTGGCAGAGGAAGAGGATGAAGAATAAAAGGGAGAAGGATTATCTGGTGCGCCGGATTCTCGATAAGATCGAAAGCAGCAGCGTGGACTGGAGGGAAAACGCGTCGGGAAACCGGAGCCTGAAAATCCAGCAGGAGGATTTTAACCGGGCAGGAAAATCAGAACTCCTGGAGGAAGCCCGGATGCTGGAACAGCGCGGACTGATTCAGATCAAATGGCTGGAATACGGAAATGACATCGAAAAGATTACTTATTGTCTGAAGCAGGCTGGGCGGTTCTATGAACTGTCTGGCCTGACTCCGAAATGGGGGCGGATTCAGGAAGAGATGCAGACGCTTTGCAAATGGAGTAAACAGGCTCAGACCGGGTGGCTGAAAGCGTATTATGAGGATCAGGCGGCATCTCTGGAAAAGGGGAAGCAGTCTCCAGATCTGTCGAAGTACGGGGAACAGCTTTTTACCTGCCTGCATGCCCTGGAAAAGCTTAAGGAGCCGGTTTATCAGCGAGTGTTCAGTGTTGCGGTACTGGGCAGTACCAAAGTATTTGAAAATGTGCTGAGAACAAGAGTTGTCTCAATTCTGTCTGCGTATCATCCGGATGTTGATGAGGCCATGAATGATAAAGAAATATTATCTCAGGTTTATCTGGAGGAATACGCCCAGGAGCTTGCTGTGAAGGGAAATCTGAAAATCATCCTGAAGGGGAAAGAAATCTCCCTGGAGGACTTTTGTTATGGAACGGTGCTCAACACGAAAACGCTCCGCCATGCAGAAGTTCCGGCCGGTCAGAATATCAGAAAGATCATAACTGTAGAAAATAAGGCTAACTATGTTTCCATGCCTTACGAGGAGGAAACTCTGATCATATTTTCTCATGGTTTCTTTTCTCCATTGGAATGTGAGTTTTTAAGAAAGCTTCTGGCAGTTCTTCCTGATGTGGAATTTTATCACACTGGGGATTTGGACTACGGCGGCATCCGTATTTTTCGCCATATCCGTGAACATGTCTGCTCCCGGGTCCGCCCATTAAGTATGGACGCAGATCAATACGACTATTATATACAACGTGGTTATGAGATAAAACCGGAAACCCTGAAAAAACTGGAAGACATGCGGGGAACGGAACCACTCATGGAAGAACTCATCGAGCACATGATCAAAGGGAAAATGGGAATTGAACAGGAATGTTTTCTGATATGACGTTTTTTCTATATCAGATGGAGAAAAAATCTCCATAAAAGGGAGGAGCCGGTGAGCCTTCCAGGCCCGCCGGCGATTATGAAAAAATTTATCAAATTGTACTTGGCAGCTTCATTTGATGATGTAAGTATATCGAGAAAATGTGAAAGAAGTTTTTCCTGGATATGGAATGTTTGTAACGAATTTATGAACAGTTCATGAACAGGAGAGACTTCTTTTTACGTCAAAAAATAATTCTGAAAATTGTGATCTGTCACAATGATGAAAATGACAGAGTGTGTTATAATGAATTGTACAATGAAACGGGAAAAATAAGGGGGTGAGTTGGTGAAAATAACAACTGTCATGGACAACAGGCGTGGGGAACAGAAATCTCTGACAGCGGAACATGGCTTGTCATTTCTGGTGGAAACGGAAAAATCACGGATTTTGTTTGATTTTGGCGCAGGAAAGGCAGCGTATGATAATGCCTGCAAGCTGAATATTGGGATGGAGAACATACAATATGCGGTGGGAAGCCATGGCCATTATGATCATGCAGGCGGTTACCCGGAATTTGTGAAGGAGGGGCTTCATTGTCCACTGTATACAGGAACGGGCTATTTTGAGGAAAAATATGCCCGGGACGGCAGAAAAGCTACCTATCTTGGCTGCGGATTCAACGAAGCCTGGATGCAGGAACAGGGATTGGAACACCGGATCTGTGACGGATATCTGGAGCTGGAATCAGGATGTTATCTGGTCGGAAACTTTGAGCGCACCCATGATTTTGAGCAGATTCCGGATCGCTTTGTACGGCACCGCGGCGGCCAGTGGGTGAAAGATGATTTTTCCGATGAAATCTGCATGGTGTTAGATGGACCGGAGGGTCAGACTGTGATCGTAGGCTGCAGCCATCCGGGAATCTTAAATATTCTGACCACGGTGCAGAAGCGTTTTGACAAACCCATCCGGGCAGTTTTTGGCGGCACACATCTGGTAGAAGCAGATGCAGGACGGATCCGCGCCACATTGGAACAGATGAAGCAGATGGGAGTCAGCCTTATCGGATTTAATCATTGCTCCGGAGAACTGCTTCAGGAGATCATGGATCAGGAAACCGGACTGGAACATTGTTATCTGGGTGCGGGGGACTGCATTTACCTGTAAAAGGAGAAAACGCAATGAGTGAATTCGCAAAGCTGGCACAGGATTTTGTAGAAGCTACCTCTCTGTTGGTTGGCCAGCGGACCATTAACATCATGGATCAGAAGGGCATCATCATTGCGTCTACGGAAAAGCACCGGATCGGTGATTTCCATCAGGGGGCTTCGGAGGTTCTGGCAACCGGAAAGCCGGTCCGGATCAAAAAAGAGGATCTGCCACGTTATCCGGGAACCAAGGAAGGCTACAATATGCCGATCTTCCTGAATGATGAGATCATCGGTGTAGTCGGGATCTTCGGATGCGAAGAAGAGGTGCAGAGCATTGCCAATCTGCTTCGTGTCTATGTGACACAGAGCTTTTCCCAGCTTCAGATGACACAGAAACAAAACCTGGAGGCAGAGCTTCGTAACCAGCTTTTGAGACTGCTTCTCTTCGGAGGGAAAAGCCAGAAGGAGATGATCACAAAGCTGTGCGGCATGCTGGATCTGCAGCTGGAATTTCCGGTCCAGATCATTTTGCTGTATGAGCGTGCAGCGGAGCGTAATATGAAGCATCTGCTGGATTACCACCAGTTCATTCAGAATCTGATCTGGAAAAATGTGCTGGACAGGAGACGCGATGTATTTGGAATTCAGAATGCGGATTATGTGATCCTGCTTGGCGGAAGCGGTGAACTTCTGGAAACACGAAAGCGTCTGGATAAACTGCTTCAGGAGATTGAAAGAGAAGCTGTCTGGAATGCCGCAGTCAGCAGTCCATGCAGAAATATGGAAGAAGTATCAGAGGGTATGAAGGAAGTATCGGTGCTGAGAAACAGGAGAGGAGGTATGATTCAGAATCTGGAGGAGCATACATGCAGAATGCAGTATCTGATGGGGAGATTTACCGTTCATGATGGTGCACGGACCGTAGTACGGATGCTCCGCAGGCTGGAAGACCAGCACGGGGAAAAACAGGCGGAGCAGCTATTACAGACAGCGCAGGTGTATTACGAATACGGAGGAAGTGTCGTGAAGGCGGCAGAGAAACTGAATCTGCATAAGAACACATTGCTGTACCGCATGAAACAGCTGAACCAGACTTTGGAACTGGAGCAGGATACTGTATTTGTGCGGGAATTCTTTATCCGAATGCTTCTGGAATACCGGAATATGCCGGAGAGCGGTAAAAGCCCGAATAGCATGGAATAAGAAAATGCAGTTCGTGAAGCGCATGAACTGTGACGAATTTGGAGAATGGATCGTGTTTAGCGAAAAGGAGGTATTTGTATGTCAGGTTTATTTATCTTTGGCGTGATATTTTTAGCAGTTGTATGTATGGTCATAGCCATATCGAAGTTTAACATGCACCCGTTTCTGGTGCTGACCGTTATTGCAGTTTTAGTCGGTCTTGTATGCGGAATCCCGACAGAAGAGGTAATCAGTACCGTCAAGAGCGGCTTTGGTAATATCCTGGCCAGCATTGGTATCGTAATCCTGGCCGGAACCATTATTGGAACAATTCTGGAAAAAACCGGTGCGGCACTCACTATGGCAAACACTATTTTAAAGATTGTCGGAAAAGAAAAGAGCGTTCTGACCATGGGCATCACCGGTTACATTACCGGTATTCCGGTTTTCTGTGATTCCGGTTTCGTTATCTTAAGCCCGATCTCCAGAGCACTGGCAAGCCAGAGTAATGTCTCCCTGGCTGTTATGGCTACCGCGCTTTCCGGCGGTCTGTATGCAACCCATTGCCTGGTACCGCCGACTCCCGGCCCGATCGCTATGGCAGGTACCCTGGAAGCAGACCTGGGACTGACCATTCTGGTTGGCCTGATCATTTCCATACCGGCTGTTGCATCTGCCCTGATTTATGCAAATAAGGTATCCAGCAAGATTGATATCCCGGCAAATCCGGAGTACACCGTAGAAGAACTGGTAGAGAAATACGGCAAGCTTCCTGGTGCATTACATAGTTTCTCCCCGATCCTGCTCCCGATCATCCTGATCGCATTAAAATCCGTCAGTGATTTCCCGAGCGCACCCTTTGGTGACGGCGCCGTGAAGATGTTCTTCTCCTTCATCGGTAACCCGGTTATCGCCCTGATCCTTGGTGTATTTCTTGCCATGACCCTGATCCCGCAGGAAGAGAAGCAGAATTCCCTGAAATGGATCACTGAGGGTGTTACCAACTCCGCAGGGATCCTGGCTATTACCGGTGCTGGCGGTTCCTTTGGTGCCATCCTTCAGAAGCTTCCGATCGCGGACGCTCTGAGTGCATCCTTACTGGGACTTGGTGTTGGCGTGTTCCTGCCGTTCATCATTGCAGCACTGTTAAAGACCGCAATGGGCGCTTCCACGGTAGCAATGATCACCACCTCCGCTATGATCGCGCCGATGATGCCGGCGCTGGGATTTACTTCCCCGTTAGCAAAGGTTCTGGTCATTATGGCTATTGGTGCAGGATCCATGACCGTATCCCATGCAAATGATTCTTACTTCTGGGTTGTATCCCAGTTCTCAGATATGGATACGCAGGATGCATATAAATGTCAGACCGGTATGACGGCAGTTATGGGTGTTACCACCATTATAGTCGTATTTATTCTGTCTCTGATTTTTGTACACTGATTGCCAACAGGTAAATAAAGTCGTTTTAGACGATATGAATGCCCCGCAGACTTATGGGTTGCGGGGCATTATGAGTTATTTCCCAAATGTATTGCTATTTTTAGCAGCAGCTTTGGCTGCAAGTGTATTTGTAGAAGAAAACAGGGAATCAGTTGGTGCAACAGGACTCATCAGCACACGACCGGAACCGCGGTACACATTTACGAGGCCTTCGCCGCTTACTGCAGATCCAACCAGAGTTTTGGTGGTGCGTTCTACGGTAAAATCAAGATTTGAGGACCAGCATACAGCTAGATTGCCATCGATTTTTAATTCATCGTTTTCCAGTTCAATTTCAATCAGTTCATCTTCCGGTACATTACTCTCTAAAGCAACCGCACCGTTACCCTGCAGGCTCATATTAAATAAACCTTCACCGCCTAATACAGCGGAAGATAGAGTCTTACGTGCCACAATGTTGCGCTTAACATTTGCGTCACAGGCAAGAAACATTCCATCTTCAATGGTCATTCCAACACTTCCCCATTTGGAAACATCCTGAAGGATAATATATTTGTAGGTTGGTTCCAGAACAAGAAATCCTTCACCGATATATTCAGGTTTTACGGCAGTTTCTTTGGTGACGGCCCCTTTGATGGCCTTGCCAAAGAGATCACCGAGTCCCTTTACTCCGGATGTTGCCTGTACATTTCCACCCATCCATTGCATGGCACCGGCCTGAATGACGGCAGAATGCTCTCGGCTGATGTCAATGACTACCTGCCGCCTCCGGACATTCATCTTACTCATGAAGTATTCATCGATAGCGTTCATAGGAGATACGCTGGCATCCTGAACATATTCTAATACATGAAAGTTATTGATAGTGCTGATAATTTTACGGTTATTGTTCTCAAGATTAACAATTCTCATGATGGATTCTCCTTTGTGTGATTATTGTAGAAAACCGTTGCATATGAATCATAGTATATATGGAAATTATACAAAAGTAAACATACGGATTAGGAAACGGTGAATCAAACTATTTTTGAATGAAACAAGCCCTGCACCACATATCCGTTTTTGTCATATGCTATACTGTAACCACTTAAAAAGGAGACAACAGCATATGGCATTTTTCACAAATCAGGCGCAGCTGCGCTATGGAAATGAAGTGGCCAATTCCAATATTACCGTCGGAGAAATTCAGGAAGTATTGTCTGTTACCAAGAGTGCGGTAAAACGGGCGTACCGTCAGCATGATACCGTAACCTATATCATCAACATCGTTAATGCAGGTACAGTGGAGTATACCGGACTGACCATGACCGATGATCTGGGACGATATGCCTTCGGAGAAGGAGCGCGTACGCCGCAGGATTATGTCGCGGGGACCATTCACTATTACCGGAACGGTGTGCTCCAGACAGCTCCAACTGTAGAAGCAGGACCACCGCTTGTGATTACCGGGATCAGTGTGCCGGCAGGCGGAAATGCGACGATCATCTATGAGACCAGGCTGAATGCCTACGCACCGCTGCAGCCGGAGGCAGAAGTCACCAATACCGTGACCGTATCAGGAACCTGCATTACCGGAATCACCGCGACAGAAACGATTTCTGCAGTGGCAGAACCGGTTCTTTCCATTACCAAATCGGTCAGCCCGGTCCCGGTGACGGAGTGCGGCAGACTGACCTATACCTTTGTGATCCAGAATACCGGTAACGCTCCGGCTGTTCCGGCCACGGAAGCACTCGTGACGGACACCTTTGATCCGATTTTAAGAGATCTGACCGTCACCTTCAATGGGACTTCCTGGAGTGCTCCTGCAAACTATACCTACAATGAAACAACCGGTGTATTTACCACCATATTAGGAGAAGTCACGGTTCCGGCAGCCACTTATACCCAGGATCCGGTGACTGGAGCCTGGATTACCAGCCCGGGTGTCAGCACGTTGATCGTAACCGGAACAATTTAACAGTAATGCCGGGATTTTTTGTTTGAGATTTGAGCCGTCTGATTCGGACTGCATTGCAATTCCAGTCCAGCCTTGCTATAATTGTCAGAAGAAAAAATGCACTGATTTATAAGTATAACTGGTGTTTTTGAAAAACGCGAGAAGATAAAAGCAAAGGAAACAGGAGAAATTAAAATATGGGAAAATCAGGAAAAGAACGGCGCGCCATTATGCGCGATTATCTTGAAACACATGATCTGGATTCAGCACAGTCACCGTTAAAATATGATCTTCATAAATATGCGTCTTATCTGGAAAAACATCATCTGGATGCAAAAAACGTGAAGCCGGAGATACTGGAACAGTTTCGCATAAAATAAAAATTTGAGTTACAAAGCTGAATAAAGGTCCGGAAGTGAAAGAGACCG
>ERZ773162.2605-NODE-2605-length-11091-cov-9.681316_pt1 | contig 11091 bp, 9 predicted proteins | sample MGYA00511113_ERZ773162 | MGnify/ENA primary metagenome ERZ773162 (study PRJEB29015, sample SAMEA2737807) | human gut metagenome | biome: human gut; feature: human-associated habitat; material: faeces | place: China | collected 2012 ... | reverse complement strand
GATTTACATTCATTGTTTATTCCTTTCTGTTTTATCTCCATATTCTTTCTTTGTTTTTATCTTTGTTTCTTATCCGTCTGCCTTTTTAACTCTTCTCTGCCCCATTTCACTATTGCTAATATCACAATCTCACAGTAAAATATAATAATCGAAAACGATCCTGCACCATGTTATTCATCAGAAATTTCCGGTTTGCACAGATTTACCGGGAATAAACAGAAGGAGACCAGCATGAAGGAAAACCGGAAAGACTATGAAGAAAAGTCTGTAAATAATAATCTTCTATGATAATGATCGAGCTGGAAGCGCTAAATTGGAGCTTCCAGCTCTTGCTATATATATACAACATGATTTCGGGCATGTCAAGAGCAGACGCAGTTTCATAATAAACTGGTCAATGATTTCCTGAATTTCTTTTTCCCATGCTCCGCCATTAAAAGTTCTCCATTCTTGTCTCATCATAGTAAATAAGTACCTCCTGTTCTTTTTGAGTCTGGTAGTAAAAAGTCTAAAATTGGTAAGATATGATAAAATTAAGTATTGTATACAAAACGAAACCATTCTATATCAAGATTCGAATTTAAAAGAATAAAAATGGAATCTTGTAATGAAAGAAACAATCAAAAACGATTGATTTCTTTTTTGAAATGTAAAATGGTCTATCGTAAAAAGAGAAATTTTTACCATAGTATTCCATAAAAGAAGAGAAATCTAACTTACGAATTTTGTAGCACAGGATAAAAATAAAGTCAACGACATAAATTCAGGTTCTGAAAAAAATACAAAACGTTTGGTTTTGCAGTTTTTTGGAATCTATGATAGAATGGGGTCAAAATGAGGAAAAATAAAGAGATAGAAAGAAAGGTATAGCAAAAGTGACGATAGAAGAAAAAAGAGAAAAAGTAAAACAGGCATTGCTGCTTTATGGAGTGACAGACCGTGCATGGGTAGGAAATAAGACATTTGAAGAGCAGATAGAAGATTCCCTGAAAGGTGGAGTGACCTGTATTCAGCTTCGAGAAAAGTCCTTAAAGGAAGATGAATTTTTAGAAGAAGCAAAGGTAATCAAAAAATTAACTAAAAAATATCAGATACCGTTGATTATTAATGATAATGTGGAGATTGCACTTGCATCCGATGCAGATGGAGTTCATGTCGGACAAAAAGATGCAAGAGCTATGGAGGTAAGAAAAAAATTAGGGGCAGATAAAATCATTGGAGTATCTGCACGAACCGTAGAACAGGCAAAAGAAGCAGAACAAATGGGAGCAGATTACTTAGGGGTTGGAGCAGTCTTTGGAACAACAACCAAAGGAGATGCAAATAAGATTTCGATGGAGGTATTAAAAGAAATCTGTGAGAGTGTTTCAATTCCGGTTGTTGCTATTGGCGGTGTCTGTGAAGAGAATATTCTGAATTTAAAGGGTAGTGGTGTTGCAGGAGTGGCGGTTGTGTCGGGAATTTATGCAAAGCCGAATATTAAAGAAAGCAGTAAAAAACTGGCAGAACTTGCAAAAGAAATTACAAAATAAGAGAAAATAGGAGAAAGTAAGATGGAATTATGGGATATCTATAATGAAAAAAAAGAAAAAACGGGAAGAACAATGAAGCGTAACGACTGGAATATGAAACCGGATGAATTTCATCTTACCGTACTTGGAGTGCTTCAAAGACCGGATGGGAAATTTTTAATTACAAAGCGTCGTATGGATAAGGAATGGGCAGCAGGCTGGTGGGAGGTGCCAGGTGGCGGAGTCCGTGCCGGAGAAGAATCAAAAGAAGCCGCCATGCGTGAAGTAAAAGAAGAAACAGGAATCGATGTTTCAAATGCCGGAGGCGGTTATGTATTTACCTATCAGCGAATTAATCCGGAAGAAAAAAATAATTATTTTGTAGATATTTATAAGTTTGTGCTGGAGTTTGATGAAAAAGATGTAAAAGTACAGGACGAAGAAGTGGCGGGATTTGAAATTGCGACAGTAGAACAAATCAAGGCTTATGCAAAACAGGGAATTTTCCTGCATTATGACAGCATCAGACAGGTGTTTGAAGACTAGAGGGGGAAGGAAAATGGCAGAGTACCAGTTAAAAAATCAGGAATTAACATTAAAGATTTCTTCTAAGGGAGCAGAGATGAAATCTTTAAAAGATAATAAAACGAATCAAGAGTATTTATGGCATGGAGATTCTGCATATTGGGGAAGAACTTCACCGGTTTTATTTCCGATTGTAGGAAATTACAGAGAAAAAGAGTCTGTATTTGAAGGGAAAACTTATTCTATGTCCCAACATGGATTTGCAAGGGATATGGAATTTACTTTAGAAAGCCAAAAAGAAGAAGAAATCTGGTTTGAGTTAAAAGAAAATGAAGAGACTTTGAAAAAATATCCGTTTGCATTTCGTCTGCATTTAGGGTATCGTCTGGATGGGCGAAGTGTAGAGGTGCTTTGGAAAGTAGAAAATCCAAATGAGAAGAAGATGTATTTTTCAATTGGAGGACATCCTGCATTTAACTGTCCATTAAAAGCAGAAGAGAAACAAAGTGATTATCAGTTGAGCTTTGATACAGATAAAACTCTTGTATGCAGTATCTTAGGAGAGACCGGACTGCTTACTGCCAGAAAAAAAGAATTTGAATTAACCAATCATAAAATGAGAATAGTAGAAGATTTATTTGATGAAGATGCGTTAATTATCGAAGGAAATCAGGCAAAGAGAGTAGGGCTTGTGAATCCTCAGGGAGAGACTTATCTGGAAGTAGAATTTGATGCTCCATTATTTGGAATCTGGTCACCGGCAAAGAAGAGTGCGCCATTTGTATGCATTGAACCTTGGTATGGCAGAAGTGATAAAGAAGATTTTTCTAAGAAATTAGAAGAAAGAGAATGGGGAAATGAACTCAAAGCAGGAGAAATATTTGAAAAGAGCTATCAGATTCGTGTAAAATAAGAAATAGGGGAAAAGAGTCGGCTGTGAAAAAATAAATTCGGTCGGTTCTTTTTTTGTTATCGCAATGTTATAGTATGAAATATATCTATAACATCAAAAACCAACACCACACACAAAAAATAAAAATTTTAAATCTATCTGTTTAAAAACACAAGAAAAATTAATGGCTTTGATAAAATTTTCGATTCGATATTGTTCTGTAGAACGAAATTGAAAAGATAGCTTGAAGAGAGTATAATTACATAAAAAATAAATATGGAGATTTTTAGTGAAAATGAAACGGAAAATAAAAATCGAAAGAGTAAGTAATTGGAGTATTATAATCACAATTATTGTCGCCACTTTGTTTGGATTTATTTCCTTTCAAAGTAAAAAAGAATTTCATGTACTTCAGACGACTACAGAACAGTATATTCTTTGCGAAAAAGCAGCAAAACAATTACAGGATGGTTCTGATTATCTGACAGAGCAGGTTCGATTGTATGTAATGACTACCCAAAAAGAATATCTTGAACTTTATTTTAAAGAAGTAAATAAAACACAGAGACGAGAGAAAGCGTTAACCGATTTAAAACAGTATTTCTCTGATACAGAAGCTTTTGACTCTCTGGAATCGGCACTTCAATATTCAGAGGAGCTGATGAATACGGAATACTATGCCATGCGTCTGATCTTAGAAACAGATGGACAACAGGAAATACCCGATGAATTAAAAACAGTCGAATTAACCCCGGAAGATGAACAGTTGTCAGATGAGGAAAAAATAAAAAAAGCCCGGGAAATGGTGTGTGATGCATTTTATCAGGAAGCACGGACAGAAATTAGTGATAATGTTACAACATGTATGAATAACCTGATTAAACAAACCCGAAATAAACAGGGCAGAGCAACCACCATTTTTTCAGATATGTATCTAAAATTAGAAGTTGGCATTGTTATTTTGGTAGTCTTAATGTTATTTATCTGCTTTATAGTAAGACGTTTGGTTGTAAGACCATTAATCAGCTATAATAGAAGCATACAAAAAGGAGAAATTTTTCCTACTATTGGAGCAGAAGAACTTCAAAGTCTTGCTGAAAATTATAATAGAGTCTATGCTGAAAATCAAGAAACACAAAAAATTACCCGTCATCAGGCAGAACACGATACTTTGACTGAACTTCTAAATCGCGGTTCTTATGAAAAAGTATTAGCTATTTATGAAAAGGGAGAAGTTCCGTTTGCTTTGATTTTAGTAGATGTGGATATTTTCAAATCCGTAAATGATACTTATGGACATGCTGTTGGAGATGAAATTTTGAAGAAAGTATCAAGACTTTTAAAAGATGCATTCCGAAGCATCGACTATGTCTGTCGAATCGGCGGAGATGAATTTGCAGTTGTAATGGTTGATGTAACCAGTAATTTACAATATACAGTTGAAGACAAAATTACAAGTATTAACAAAGAACTTGCAAAAGTCGAAGAAAATCTTCCGGCAATTTCATTAAGCGTTGGAGTTGCATTTTCCGACAGAGAAAATCCAGGAGAAAACATTTTTAAAGATGCAGACAGAGCGCTTTACTATATAAAAGAGCATGGGAAGAGTGGATGTGGATTTTATTAAAATTAAATGAATATCAAAAAGACCTTCTACAATTTTTTCAGAACGTAGAAGGTCTTTTTTAATAGATATTTATAATCTGCCTCATTACTTGATTGGGTCAAAAAAATTTAAAATCCCAGTTTTTCTCCGCAAAGTACCACTTTAATACGATCTGGCATGCGAGAAAATCTTGTAATTAAAGTTTGACAACAAATACAGTCCGGACTTAAACAGTCTGCACAGACACCGGTCTTAGAACAAGGGGTATTTGCTTTTACACGAAGTGCATTTGGAGGACAGGCATGTGTGTGAATACGGTCAATCGCCTCATCAACATTTGCACATAATTTGTCCATGCTGATTAAGAAAATAACGTGTGTCGGTCCATGCGCAATGCAGGCAACACGGTTGCTCGCACCATCAATATTGACTAAAATTCCATCTTTTGTAAAAGCGTTGGAACTGGTTAAAAAATAATCCGCACAGACTATCTGACCATACAGTGCACGGGATTCTTCTGGTGCTTTGGCTTTTTTTCTGTCAATAAATTCATAATCTCCCTGACGGATGGCTTCACATACACCGGCTTCTTCCATAGATTCTGTACCACCCCAGGTGACAGAAGAACCATTTGGAATCATGGAAAGGATTTTTTCTTTGGCTTCCTCTTTGGTTGCGCAATAAAACGCTTCCATGTTTCGTTTCTTAAATTGTTTTACTAAGGTTTCACCGCTTAATGCGTAGCTATCTGTTATGTAAGACATAAAAATCACTCTCTTTCTTTTTCATTTTTTACTTATTATAGCATAAAACCAAAAGACCTGCTGCCATAAAATGCTCTGACAACAAGTCTTTTTATTTATATGATTCTATATGAAATTAGCTCTTTCAATCTTTTAATATAGCTGTTCCAGTTCCTGTTTTGTTTTTTGTTAGTTTACGATGCCTGTCGGTATTTTTTATCGATATCTTTCATGACAAACAGATAAGAAACTCCGGTAAAGACCGCCGCAGTTACCCATGCAGCAGGGTCACAGAAGCAAGAAAGCGGATAACTTGCTACAGACATTGCAATCATTGCAACCAGCAGACGTGCCAGCAGTTCTGAAACACCTCCCATCATAGGCAAAAAACCGTATCCACAGCCCTGCATGGTATTTCTGAAAATAAAGATTGTGCTTAACGGGATATAGAAAATGGCGCACATATAAGCATAAGTTTTTGCCCAAGGCAACATTGCTGTAATATCGACATCCCCGGTAAAGAAAAGTCCCAGGCAAGGTTTTAAAAGAGAACAAATCAAAATAGCAGCGACGATGGAATAAACCGTTGAAGCAAGAAGGGCAGATTTTACTCCTTTTTTAATTCGTAAAATATCACCCTTTCCAAAGTTCTGACCACTATAAGCTGCCATAGTCTGTCCCATTGCCATCATCCCTTGTGTAACCAGGGTCTGCAGTTTTCCTGCTGCCGTAAAGGAAGCAACAGCATCTGAACCAAAAAGGTTAATTGCGGACTGCATAATCATCGTACCTGATGCAGTAATTGCAAACTGAAGTGCCATTGGAATCCCGACAGATAACTGATGGCGGGTATCCGCCAAATGAAACTTCCAGTGCTCCTTTTGTGGAGTTAAATCCGGCATATAACGGTAAATATAAAGAAAACACAAAACAGCCGAAATTCCCTGAGAAAGAATCGTAGCGTAACCAGCACCGGCAACTCCCATTCTAAATTTAATAATCAAAATCAAGTCTAAAATTACATTTAAAACAGCAGAAAAAATCAGAAATACTAATGGGATCTGACTATTCCCAACTGCACGCAGATAAGAAGAGAGCAGATTATAAAAAATCGTAGTAATCAGTCCTCCGCTGATAATCATGATATAAGTGTAAGCATCCTGAAAGATATTTGCTGGAGTATTCATTTTTGTCAAAATCCAATGCATTGACAGTACACTGAATGTGGTCAATAAAAATGTACTGATAAGTGAAAGTAAAATTCCATTTGCGACACTTCGCTTTACGCCATTCGTATCCTTCGCACCAAAACGTTGGGAAGTCAAAACAGTAAAACCAGCAGTAATTCCCTGTGCAAGTCCGACAATCAAGAACATAATTGTTCCGGTTGAACCTACCGCTGCAAGTGCATTGGCTCCGACGTAACGCCCAACGATAATTGTATCTGCCATATTATAAAGCTGTTGGAAAATATTTCCGATAATCAGCGGAAGTGTAAATTTCAAAATAACAAGTAAAGGACTGCCTTTTGTCATATCCCTTTCCATAATAATCAGAATCCCCCTTTGATTCAAAAAATAGTTTTATGTTTTTATTCTTTTGTAAACGAAAATTATTTTACCACACTCCAGAAAAGACAACAATACAAATTTATGGCGAAATGATAGAAAATAATCTGGAAAACAAGTGAAAAATCTGTTATTATATACAAAGATGTTAAGGGGTAAAACTTTTTACTCCAACAAATAAAAAGACAGAGGTGTGTACTATGAGCTGGTATAACGAGGCAATTTTTTATCACATTTATCCATTGGGATTAACGGGTGCTCCAAAAGAAAATGATTATGGAACTCCTGTTTCCCGTCTGAACACTTTAATTCCCTGGATTTCCCATATAAAAGAAATAGGATGTACTGCATTATATATTGGTCCGTTGTTTGAAAGTGTTGGACATGGATATGAAACAACGGACTATAAAAAACTGGATTCTCGTCTTGGAACCAATGAAGATTTAAAAAAATTTGTAGAAGTATGTCATGAAAATCAGATAAAAGTAATCTTTGATGGTGTCTTTAATCATACAGGACGTGATTTTTTTGCGTTTAAAGATATTCAGCAGAATCGAGAACATTCCAGATACTTAAATTGGTATTGTAATGTGAATTTTGGTGGAAACAATGAATACAATGATGGATTTTCTTATGAAAACTGGGGCGGTTACAATCTGCTTGTAAAATTGAATCAGCGAAATCCGGAAGTTCAGAATTATATCTGCGATGTCATTCGATTCTGGGTATCTGAATTTGATGTGGATGGAATTCGTCTGGATGCAGCAGATGTGCTTGATTTTGATTTCATGCACGCTCTGCGCCGTACCGCAGAAGAAGTGAAAGAAGACTTCTGGCTTATGGGTGAAGTCATTCATGGGGATTACAGTCGATGGGTAAATGGGGATACTCTGCACAGTGTTACAAACTATGCACTGCATAAGGCACTTTACAGTGGACATAACGACCATAATTATTTTGAAATTGCGCATACCGTAAAATACCTGCTGAATATGGGAAAACTTGATTTATATAATTTTGTAGATAATCATGATGTAGAACGTATTTATACCAAGCTTTCTAATAAGGCACATATGGCACCGGTGCATATTCTTCTTTATACATTACCAGGTATACCGAGCATCTACTACGGCTCTGAATTTGCTATAGAAGGAAAGAAAGAAAAATTCTCAGATGACAGCCTGCGTCCGGCGTTAAAGTTAGAAGACTATAAAAACGCAGTTAAAGAAAATCCTTGCACTGCCTTAATTACCGCACTTGGAAAAGTAAGACAGCAGACTCCTGCATTAAGTTATGGTGGATATGCAGAACTACAGTTGACAAACCGCCAATTTGCTTTTGCAAGAGAATTAGATGATATAAAAGTAATTGTAACCGTGAATAATGATGACAATGATGCACAGATGACTCTTTCTGCCGGAAATACAGCTCAGTATATTGGCGCATTAAGCGGTAAGAAAGTTTCTGTTGAAAATGGACAAATCCATGTTACAGTTCCTGCAAATGGAGGAGAAATCTGGATTTCGGCGGATATGGAAGGAAAACTTCCGGAAGTAGAGCTGCCTAAAGAAGCTAAAAAAGAAAGCAAACAAGAAACAGAGAAAGAAGTTGTAATAGAAGAAGTAAATAAGGAAACAGAGGTAATTGAGAAACCAGTTGACCATGTTACAGATATAGCTGAAAAAGCTTCCGAAACAGAAGATGTAAAAGAATCTGTAGAAGAATCAATTCCTGCTGCCTCATTGACTTCAGAATTGACTTTAGAAAATTCAGATGCTTCCGAATCCGAAACGAAAGCGGAACAGGCAGAAGCTGTTGATAGTATGGCTGTAATTGCAAATAAAACACCAGAAGAAATGACAGTAGAAGAGTTACAGACGGCGATTCTTGAAAAAATGGCAAACAATGGTCCTGTTACAGAAGATATGAAGAGAACTGTAGCTGAGAATATCTGGCATGATTCTTTAGTAAACTGGTTAAAGAGTTTTCGTTAATTAAATGAATTGTGATAAACAAACATTGTAAGCAACGGTGTACAAGGGGCTACAAGCGGTATAAAGAAACAAGTGGTTTGATAGAGTGGAAAGAGCGTCAGATTTTCCACTCTATCTTTACATAGTCGCTGGTTGCGCTGATTGAAGAGATCAGGCCGTCAGCGGCTTTTCGTTTGTCCTCAAAGCTGATATTCTCCCAATCGTCCAGATACCCGGACAGCAATTTAATCTGTTGGGAGGATAGCGTTTCAACGGACAAGTCGGCTATCGCCTTGGACAGCGTTTTGCGGCGGTTGTCCAAATCCTCGATTTTCTTGTTGGCGTAGGCCAGCAAGGTGGCGTAGGCCCCGGTCAGCGTATCAAGCGGTTTTTCAATCTCGGCCTCTACCTGTGCAAGCTCCACCTGATAGGCGGTAATCTTCGGGTTTGCCTTTTCCTCGCCGCCCCGCAGTAGCTTGAACTCCCGGAACTTTTCTCCCATAGCGGTAAAAATGAACTGCTCAAACTCCGTCTTGCGGAGAGTACCGCACCCCGGACAGCCCTTGTGGTCGGCCCGCTTGGAACATTGGAACAACGGAGGTATTCATAGCCAGAGGGATTGTGGGTCGTTTTGAGTGCGTACCCGCATTTCCCGCACTTGATTTTCCCGGCCAGCCAAGTATTACGGGCCTTGCGGCCATTCTGGAAGGTGGTGTTTGTCATCAACTTCTTGCGGCACCTCAGCCAAACATCAGCAGATACAAAACCTTCATGGGGTGCAATCACAAGGATCTGGTCTTTCAGGCTCTTGTCCTTGTCCTCCTTCACATCCCGGCCTTGATAGAGATAACAGCCATTTGTCCCACAGCCATTTGTCCCGGCGAAGTCGGCGGCGTCATTGACTACCACCGTACCCTGACTTTTGAAAAACTCGTACTTTTCCAAGTCAGCCTGTGCATAGACGGGGTTGCGTAAAAGCTGGGATAAGTAGGAACGGGTCAATGACTTCCCATATACTTTGATATCCCGTTCCTCAAAATACCGGGTAATATCTCCGAAGGAAGTCTCGGGCTCGGCGTACATGGCTTGCGGCTATGGGGATATTGTCAATATTGGTTTACACTTTTTTCACAAGGATGTTCGACCTTATGCTGCCTCTTGTAGTGAAGTATAGTATTGTTGCCGCTTAACCATCGGAGGTAGTCCACCATTAGCAGAGCAGATCCTCCGATTATTCCAATAACTGATAAAATATCTCCAAATAAGAGTTTTTAACTGTTCTACAGTCATCAAGGTGGCGGCGTAGCGTCCATAAAGTAATTCTTCTTTGAATCGTGCCCACATACTTTCACATCTTGCATTGTCATGGCATCTGCCACCGGCACTGTTCATACTTTGAAGAATGCCATATTTATTGATTGCGTTACGGTACAACTCGCTAGTATACTGTGTACCTCTGTCGCTGTGAAGAATGGCACCCCGGAGCATCGGATATGCTTTATAGGCATTATCTAAGGTTTGTTCACAAAGGGCAGCTTTCATATTCGTATCCATAGCCAGACCTAATACTGCTAAATCGTAGCAGTCAAAGATAGCTGAAACATACAGTTTTCCATCGGAAGCCTTTATTTCAGTCATATCTGTAATACACTTTTCGAGAGGTCTCTCAGCTGAAAAGTCCCGCTTAATTAAATCATCTGATTTCCGAGCTCCTTTATCCGCTTTGGTAATACCGTTCGGCTTACGCTTCGGTTTATGAGTAAGACCAATTTCTTCCATGACACGATAAACAGTTCTCTCACCAGGAATGTCTACTCCTTCCGGCTGTTTGAGCTGTAACGCCTGATACATACGGATCCTTCCATATGTATCATTGCATTCATCTTCGCGGCAAATAGCAACCATCGCATCTGCCAACGGCTGATATTTCCAAGGAGTCGCTTTTGTTTTTAGATATTTATTGAATGCCTGTCTGGAAACATGAAGTGCTCTACAATAAAAGGAAAATCCACACTAAGATTAAGCGTTTATCAAAAGAACAAGAAAGCTATTCAATTTTATCTGCGAGAAGAATTTGTCATTCAATCCGAAAACATAGATAACAATACAGACGAAAAAGAATTTGTAATGGTATGAAATCGTTAAGTTCTTGTTTGAAAAATAGAGAAATTGTAAAATTGAAGAAAAAAGAAATGCACAGTTCTTAGCTTATCGGGAGCTGTGCATTTTTGTAAATAAATACTTTTAATTAGCCGATTACGGCATCCTCTGCT
>ERZ773162.2594-NODE-2594-length-11145-cov-3.958521_pt1 | contig 11145 bp, 4 predicted proteins | sample MGYA00511113_ERZ773162 | MGnify/ENA primary metagenome ERZ773162 (study PRJEB29015, sample SAMEA2737807) | human gut metagenome | biome: human gut; feature: human-associated habitat; material: faeces | place: China | collected 2012 ... | reverse complement strand
CTTATTATTTTCTTTTTATGAATATCAATGTGTTGAAAGGGATCCGTTACCTGAAAAGGAAAAAAGGAAACGGAACGTGGGAAAAAGCGAAACGGGCGGAGAAGTAAAAACAAATTGCGGAATCTTTTGTTATCTTATAAAAAAAATCATACATGGACAGAACATTACACAATGCAAACAATGCACAAAGAATTCTGGAACTGACGGCAGACACAATGTTGCTGATAGACAGGAATGGTATCTGCGTGGATATCGATTCTCATTGCGATTTATGGTTTCTGCAGGAGGAAGTTCTTTTAGGGAAAAATGTTTTCGAACTTTTGCCGGAACGGACAAGGGATAAGGTTATGCCGGTGTTCGAGACGGTGATCGGGGAACAGCGAAGTGTCAGCAAAAACTTCAAGCTGGAGCTGAAGGATGAGACATTCTATTTCAAGTGTCTCATGTATCCGTATGACGACATGGTGCTTTGCCAATATCGTGACATCACGCAGAGAAGTAACGTAAAGCGTCGGCTAGAGCAGGCGAATCTTACTTTAAGGGCCATCCAGAAGGTTGCCCAGATAGGACAATGGGCATACAATACGAACCAGAACGTTTTCCATTATTTGGGTTATACAGGCGTTTTGTGTGAGGAAAGTGTGCAGAATCTCGCCATTGAAAAATATGTGGAACTGATTGTAGAAGAAGACCGTCAGAGTTTCAAGGAATGGTGTCGGGTGAACGAAAAGAAACTCAACACGGAGAGCATCAGCTATCGTGTCCGCCTGAACGGGGAAATCTTCTATATGCGTATCCAGACTTATTTGCGCGAAGAGCGCTCCGACGGTAGTTTCAATATCGAGGGGTATATTCAGAATATCACGGACATACAGCATCGCAGAAACGACATTAACACGCTGACACACGCTATCAACAATGCCAAAGAGAGTATCTTTGCCGCCAGACCTGATGGTACGATCATCTTTGCCAACCGCCGTTTCCTGCACAATCACGGTATTCCCGAAAGTGAGGATATCAGTCAGTTGAAAATCTACAATGTCGCCGCAGATATGCCTACGCAAGAGGCTTGGGACGAACGTTGTAAGGATACCATACATGGTGGTAGCAGTAATTTTGTGGCTCACCATCCATCGAAAATCAATAGAGATATATTGGCTTACGAAGGTACGATGTACAATGTTACCAATGATTCCGGTGAAGAAAGTTACTGGTCGTTTGCTCATGATATTTCCGAACGGATTCGGTATGAAGCCCAAATCAAACGGCTGAATCAAATCATGGATACGACGATCAATAATCTCCCCGCGGGGATTGTTGTGAAGGAGATCAATAATGATTTCCGGTACATTTACCGGAATCGGGAGGCTTATAACCGCGATCTTTACAAGAACGATCCTGTCGGTAAGAATGACTTCGATTTCTATCCGCCTATCGTAGCCGAGAAGAAGAGACAGGAGGATATTCAAGTGGCCACCACCGGAAAAGGTATGCATTGGACGGTGGAAGGAAAGGACCGGAACGGAAACCTGATTATCCTTGACAAACGGAAGATCCGGGTGGATGGAGACGAATTGTCTTCGCCCATGATCGTCAGCATCGAATGGGATGTCACGGAACTGGAAATGATGAAGCGGGAGTTACTGTCTTCGAAAGAAAAAGCGGAAATGTCTGATAGTTTGAAATCGGCTTTCCTTGCCAATATGAGTCATGAGATACGGACTCCGCTGAATGCTATTGTGGGGTTCTCGCATCTCATTGCCGAAAGTGATGATGCGGAAGAACGAAAGACGTACTACAACATCGTAAATGCGAACAACGAGCGTCTTTTGCAACTCATCAACGAGATTCTCGATCTCTCGAAGATTGAATCGGGGACTATTGAGTTTTCTTTCGGACCTGCCAGTTTACATAATCTCTGCCGGGAAGTGCACGATGCTCATATATTCCGTACGCCACAGGGAGTGAGTCTTGTCTATGAGCCTTCGGACGAGAGTCTGGTGATTGAAACGGACAAGAACCGGGTGTTTCAGGTGATTTCGAATCTGATTGGGAATGCTGTTAAGTTTACGAAAGAAGGAAGTATCAGTTATGGTTACAAGCTGGTGGACAACCAGATTGTTTTCCACGTAACGGATACCGGAACGGGAATTGAGCCGGAGAAAGTGGGACGTGTGTTCGAACGTTTTGCCAAGCTGAATAATCATGCGCAGGGTACGGGATTGGGATTGTCTATCTGTAAGTCGATCGTTGAACGACTGGGTGGAAAGATTACCGTCAACTCTGAATTTGGAGTAGGAACGACGTTTAATTTTACGTTGCCTTATAATATTATAAAGAAGGTTGCGGACACAACAGAAGGTATGCAACCTTCACTGTCTTCGCAGTCCTCACAACTTTCGCAGTCTTCTCAACCTTCTGACCTGACTGAACAACCCTCCAATGAAACACCACAGGAACAAATTCCTGAGAAACAAGCCTGCATCTTGATTGCCGAAGACACGGACAGTAACTATGATTTGCTGAATGCTATCCTTGGCAAGAATTATCGGTTGGTTCATGCACACGACGGTATGGAAGCCGTCATAATGTATGATGAAGTGAAACCTGACCTCATCTTAATGGATATCAAAATGCCGAATCTGGACGGACTGGAAGCTACGAAAATCATTCGCGAACTGTCTGCCACCGTTCCTATTGTTGTTCAAAGTGCATACGCTTATCCGCAAGACCAGAAAGCTGCCAAAGAAGCGGGATGTAGTGATTTCATATCCAAGCCGATCGTGCAGTCGGAATTGAAAAAAATGCTCAATAAATGGCTGTCTCCAGAATTAAATAATAAAATACAAGAGTGATATAAACATAACCAAGAAAAGATGAAAGCCTTTTATAGACTATTTTACTACATCTCTATTCTTTTATCGTGTATTCTGGCGGGTGTCACAATAGCAGGAGCATTTAGCGGTACTGCTTCACCGGACAGTTTCAAGTTTATGCCTTTTATCGGTTTGGGACTACCGATACTTTTGTTGGTCAATCTGGCGTCTGCTGTTTATTGGACGATTCGTTGGCGATGCTGGGTTTTCATTCCGCTAATTGCCATATTCAGTAATTGGGGTTACATCAACTGTGTTCTCCAATTCCCGCTTCTCGATCCGGCTTCTAAACCGACAGTCAAAGTTAACGCATATACTCCCGGAGTGTTGACCGTAGCCACTTACAACGTTGACGGATTCAACCGCGAACACACCGGGTATTCATGTAAGGAGATCGCTGCACAGATGAGAAATCTGAAAGCGGACATTCTCTGTTTTCAAGAGTTCGGTATTGATGATGAGTTTGGCGTCGACAGTCTATGTACTGCGTTGTCTGACTGGCCTTATCATTATATTCCTTCTTCTCCCGAAGGACAACATCTTTTACAACTTGCTGTTTTCAGCCGTTATTCTATCAAAAAGGAGCATCTGATTATTTATCCCAACTCCGGTAATTGTAGTCTCTGGTGTGATATTGAAGTCAACGGTCGTATGATCCGTCTGTTTAATAATCACCTGCAAACTACGGAAGTGAGCCGCAATAAGCGCAAACTGGAAAAAGAACTTCGCCAAGACAATTCTCAAAGAGCCAAACGTGCCGCCCTTACGCTCGCCGACGGCCTGCATGAGAACTTCCGGAAACGTGCAGTACAAGCTAATCTTATCAATCAACTGGTGTCTGCCTCCCCCTATCCTACTCTTGTCTGCGGTGACTTCAACTCACTCCCTTCTTCTTACGTTTACCACACCGTGAAAGGTGATAAATTGCAAGACGGCTTTCAGACCGGCGGACACGGATATATGTATACTTTCAAATATTTTAAGCACCTGTTGAGAATTGACTATATTCTTCACTCGCCCGAACTGAAAGGTTTGGATTATTTCTCACCGGACTGGGAATATAGTGATCATAATCCGGTGGTGATGAGGATGAAGCTATAAAAGGTGTTCTTTGTAATGGGACTCAACTGGATATTCAGCAATAAAAACAAAAAAGCAACTAAATCGTTATGAATTAGTTGCTTTTAATTTTCAGTTATACTATATTATCTTAATTGAAAATATAACGTACACTAAACTGTACTGAATAAGTAGATTTAAAACTTTGGAAATCACGATAAGTGCTTGTCAATGTCTCACCTGCATTCTTATTCATAGTAAATTCTCCGTTTTTATATTGCAACAAGCTCGAATTGATTACCTGCTTATAAAGTCCCCAACTGTTGTTCAATAAGTTAGGAAGGTTTTTAATATCAACTCCTACTTGCAGCAAGTTACGCTTTCCACCAACATTCAAATAGAAATCTTGATTCAATTTAAAATCAACTTGATGATGCCATGGCATAACAGCTCCACCTCTCTCGGCATACTTACCTTTGCGATTCTTCAGGTATTTATCTTGGTTAATATAATTCCAGAAATCATCTCTTTGCTCCTTAGCCGGATAAGAAGCAGCATCACTAAACTTCCAGCTATCCAATTCTTCACGTGTTGCAGGAATATACAATAAACTATTAGCGCCTGCATCACCAACAACATTACTAGAGAAAGTATACGAGTAGCGGCTATATCCCCATGACCCGGAATATCCCATCTGCATTCCTTCATACAACAAAGAAACGCTAGTAGCAAAATGCTTTCCATATTCCTTTTTATAACCGATTGTAGCCAAGATACGATCAGGAGCTACATAGGTACCATAACCCAATTCATGTTCATTGATACCATTTACCGAATAAGTATTAGTCTTATAGGCAGAAGTTACTTGGTCACCAATACCATCACTATATGAACGAGATTTTGAATGTGTATAAGCAAATGATAAATCTAAACCAAAATCAAAGTTCTTACGCAATTGCGCTGAAATAGAATAGTAATAAGCACCCTTTTTCCAGTTCTCTAAAAGATAAACATTCCGACCGCTGTTATATATCTTATAAGTATCACGAACATCATTGGGAGAAAGAGTCAATTTTGCCTCTTGCAATTCATAACCGCGGTTAGTTATCACAACCGGATTATAATCACGGCTATAAATTCCTTCCAAAGTAAAGTTAACATCTCCCGGCAATCTCATATCAAGAGCTAATGAGGTCTTCCAAGTAGAAGGCATCTTCAAATCTTTATCAATAATTGTCGGATCTTTAGGAAGCTCTACTTTTGAATGCGTCTGACCACCATACAAGTCCTTCAAAATCTCATCACGATTTGCATGGAAATGAGGTTTATATTGGGCAGTAGCAGCATCCGTATAATAATAGGTAGTTTGTCCCACGCCTGAATTTCCGACAGCAGAAATCAACCAAACGAAAGGCATACGTCCAACAAACAAACCTGTACCACCACGAAGTACATACTTACGATCTCCTGTTATATCCCAATTAAAACCAACACGTGGAGATACTGATACTTTCGCACCCGGAAGTTGGTCTGTTGAATAATGCTGACCTCCAAAATCTAATTTGGCAAATTCTTCATTATAATTATTCTTTAAAGAAGGGTAAGTCGGTAGTTCAAAACGAAGTCCACCTGTTACTTTAAAGTTTTCTGAAACAGAAACCTCATCTTGCAAATATAAAGAATATTGTTGGAATTTCAATTCTGCAAGGAATTGAGACATATCAGGTGAATTTGAATGGGTTATAGCAAAGGCCTTCGGAGTCTCATCATTTACAAAATCACTCCAACTTGAATAAACATAGTAACCAGCACCTCCCAGCATATAACCATTAATAGCCTTTGTATGCTCATATTGGAAACCGGCCATGAACTTATTAATACCTACGTTCCAGTTAAACTCATCTGTAATGGTGAATACTTTTGTCTGACGCAGATTACCCGCAGTAAAAAGGTCTGCACCAAAATTGGCATATACAGCACCATCCTGCAAAATATCAACTGTTGGGAAAAGAGGACCATCAAACGAACGAGGCTCATCTTGATAAGAATATGCAAAACGTAGCATATTATTCATTGCTCCTTGAGCCATACGAGAGTTCCATTCACCTGCAACAGAAGTAAAATCACGCACTTGATAATAGTTGGAATTCGAAAAGCTAAGCGCATATTTAGAAGTACGTCCCTGTCCAGGAGCAATGGTACCAACAGGTTTACCATCTATGACTTCAGTGGATGTTCCTCCCGGATAAAGAGCTGATGTAGATAATGGACTGACTGAACTGGTAGGGAAGTTAGAATCTTTGGTATGTGTCTTGGTAAAACGGAAACTAACTTTATTGTTTTGATTAGCATTCCAGTCAACACGTGCCATAACACGATAAGCAGGGGTATCCGTTGAATAGTCATTATACTTTCCCGGATCAAAATTATATTTGTTTAGTAAGAAACCACGCATATCATCCATGTCACTTTGGAGAGGGCGATGTATATTACCACCACTATAGCTTTCTCCAAGTGCAGTACGAGGACGATAGTTTGATCCCGCTGTTACATTATCTTCATATTCTCCATTTACAAAGAAGAATAATTTATCTTTTATAATCGGACCACCGAAGCTTGCACCATAAGTATAATATTGAGCTTTAGAACGTAAAAGTTCATAATCATCAACTTTACTCCCTTTTAGATTCTCATTATTAAAATACATATAAGCAGTTCCACGAAATTGGTTATCTCCAGAACGAGTTACTGCATTAATTGCACCTCCTGTAAAACCGCTCTGACGAACATCAAACGGGGTTACAGCTACTGTAACCTGTTCCAAAGCATCCAAAGAAATTGGAGAGCCGTTAGCCGGAAGATTACCTCCCAATCCGAATGTATTGTTGAAAGCAGCACCGTCAACTGTCACAAATGATTGGCGATAATTACCACCACCGACTGCAAAACCATTACCAACATCAGCACCTTGTGGAGAAAGACGCATAATATCGCTAATACTACGGGAAATAGTTGGGGTGTTACTAATCATATCACGATTAGCATTCATAATAGCACCTGCCCTATCAGACTTCATGTTACTTTCTTTAGAAGCAGTCACCACCACTTCGTCCAACAGTTCAGAACTCTCTTTTAAAGAAACATTTAAAACATAATTCTCTCCTAATAAAAGATTGATTCCTTTGTAAATAGCTGTCTGATAACCGACATAAGAAATTTCTACCTTGTATGGTCCACCAGTACGCATACCTTGCAAATTGAATTGACCACTAACATTAGTCACAGTTCCATACCGAGTTCCTGAAGGCTCGTGAATGGCAACAATAGTTGCTCCGATAATCGGTTCATCTTGTGCTGTCACTTTACCACTCATAGTGGCTGTGGTAACCTGTGCACTCATTGTGACTGTCATTAGCAACATTACTAGCACCAAAAAAGACCGCGTTCTTTTTAACATAATGTAATTGATTAGTTTATACTAATTGTTTGCTTTTAAAAACTGTCACAAATATAATTAATATTATTTAGACTTACGTTACAATTATACTACAAAATTTTAAGAGAGATAAACGTTTTATTGCGTTATAAAACAAGAAAGGCTCTACATAACTTGCAGAGCCTTTTATTTTGAAACAGAAAGCATTAGAAATGCTTCAATCTATTATTTTACACTAGTCGGTCATTAACTTTCTATAACGAACACGCTTCGGTTCTTCATTCCCTAAACGCTTCAATTTATTTTCTTCGTACTCCGAATAGGAACCTTCAAAGTAAAACACATTGGAGTCTCCTTCAAAAGCCAGAATGTGTGTACAAATACGATCGAGGAACCAACGGTCGTGTGAAATGACAACTGCACAACCTGCAAAGTCTTCCAGACCTTCTTCCAAAGCACGCAGTGTATTTACGTCGATATCATTGGTAGGCTCATCGAGCAACAACACGTTACCTTCTTCTTTCAAAGCCATTGCTAGGTGCAAACGATTTCTCTCACCACCGGAGAGCACACCACAAAGTTTTTCCTGATCGGCTCCGGAGAAATTGAAACGAGAAAGATAAGCACGTGCATTAATATCACGTCCGCCCATACGAAGCAAATCATTACCACCGGAAATTACCTGATAAACACTCTTGTTCGGGTCAATGTCTTTATGCTGCTGGTCGACATAGGCTACTTTTACAGTCTCTCCTACTTCAAATTCACCCTTATCTACGGTTTCCAGTCCCATAATCAAACGGAAAAGTGTAGTTTTTCCTGCACCATTCGGACCGATTACGCCGACAATGCCATTCGGGGGAAGCACAAAATTCAAATCGTCAAACAGCAGTTTATCACCGTATGCTTTAGCCACATGTTTAGCTTCGATAACTCTATTACCTAAACGAGGACCATTCGGAATAAAGATTTCCAGTTTTTCCTCCTTCTCTTTCACGTCTTCATTCAACAACTTGTCGTATGAATTAAGGCGGGCTTTCCCTTTTGCCTGACGAGCTTTCGGAGCCATACGAACCCATTCCAACTCGCGCTCCAACGTCTTACGACGTTTGCTCGCAGTTTTTTCCTCCATTTCCATGCGTTTCGTCTTCTGTTCCAGCCAGGAAGAGTAGTTTCCTTTCCATGGAATACCTTCACCACGATCTAGTTCGAGAATCCAGCCGGCAACGTGGTCAAGGAAGTAACGGTCGTGGGTTACGGCAATAACAGTCCCTTCATATTGTTGAAGATGTTGTTCCAACCAATCGATAGATTCTGCATCCAAATGGTTGGTAGGCTCGTCCAGCAACAACACATCCGGTTTCTGCAACAGCAAACGACAAAGAGCTACCCGTCGACGTTCACCTCCGGAAAGATTTGCCACAGACTGATTTTCAGGCGGACAACGAAGTGCGTCCATTGCACGTTCCAGTTTACTATCCAGATTCCATGCATCTGTTGCATCAATAATATCTTGCAATTCGCCTTGACGAGTAAAAAGAGCATCCATTTTATTCTGGTCTTCGTAATACTCCGGCAAACCGAATTTTTGATTGATTTCTTCGTATTCTGTCAGTGCGTCAACAATGGGTTGCACACCTTCCATTACTACTTCTTTTACTGTCTTCGTGTTGTCAAGATAGGGTTCCTGCGCCAAATAACCTACGGAATACCCCGGAGAGAAGACCACTTCTCCCTGATAGGATTTCTCTAAACCTGCGATAATCTTCATTAACGTTGACTTACCGGAACCATTCAGACCAATAATACCGATTTTCGCTCCATAAAAGAATGACAGGTAAATGTCTTTCAACACATTTTTATTTGGAGTGAATGCTTTGCTCACCCCTACCATTGAGAAGATAATTTTTTTATCGTCAGCAGCCATATGTATGATTATATATTGTTGATAATGGCACAAAGATAAGAAAAATGTTTGAATTCTTTTGGAGTTATAAAAAAATGTTCTACCTTTGCACCCGCATTCGAAAGAAAGCACTGAAGGATTGATTCGCTAGCTCAGCAGGTAGAGCACAACACTTTTAATGTTGGGGTCCTGGGTTCGAGCCCCAGCTGGATCACTGAAAAGTAAAATTCCCTTGATAATCAGAGATTTATCAAGGGATTTTTTATGCATCAATTGGAGTGACAAGGCAAGGTAACTCAACCATAAAAGTTGTACCTATCCCTAACTGGGAATCAGCCCATATCCGTCCGTTCATCTTATCTACAATAGATTTGCAGATAGACAGGCCTAACCCGGCTCCTTGAGTGAAAGAATCGACTTTTTCAAATCTTTCAAATATCTTTTCCAACATATTCTGAGGAATACCGCGACCGGTATCTCGAACACCAATCCGTACATACGACGAATCTATCTCATAAAAAACCTCCACATATCCACTGGTTGTATTCTTTAGGGCATTGGAAAGAAAATTGTTTAAGATCTGCTTGATTCGCAACCTATCCAATTCTACCAGGAAGCCCTGCTCGGGATAATGAGTCTGAAGTTCAACTCCCGCAGGCAACTGACGGGTATACTCCGCAACACTTTCATCCAGAAGTTCAGCCAGATTAAACCAATTCGGATGCAGTTCCAGATGACCGGATTCTAACTTGGACAAATCAAGAACATCGTTTATCAGATTCAACAGGAGTTCGTTATTATGGCTAATGAGAGAGTTGCAGAGTTCTTTTTCGGCCATATTCTCCGTAGTTGCCAATAGGGCCGAGAATCCGACAATCGCATTCAACGGTGTACGAATCTCATGGCTCATATTAGCCAGAAAAGCTGATTTAAGACGGTCGGACGCTTCGGCTTTATCGCGTGCTTTGACAAGCATTTCCTCTGTCTTTTTCAACTCCGTTATATCGTAATTTATACTGATCAATTCAATAATTTTATCTTGCGGAGTATATTTCCGAACTAACAGGTTGACGTGTGTCCATGTATATTCACCGTTATCTCTAAGGACACGCACTTCCTTACTTAATTTTGCCGTTAACCCGTTTCGTGCATCTTCAAAGAATTGAGCCATGCAATTGCGGTCGTCCGGATGGAGATGCCTGTAAATCCCAAAGATGTCGGACAATGGCGTTCCATCCGCTTCACCGATGTTCCTATACCAACTCTTCTGGGCATAACCTTCTCCGGTCAGAAGATTAAGATGGGCATATCCTACTTTTGCATAATCTCCTACCAGCTCAAAAAACTCCTCAAACTCCTGAATCTTATTATAGGCAATGGTCGTTTCTGTCTTATCAGCGTTGATCAACAGGTAATTAATCGGATTGCCCTCATCATCATACAGCGTCGTCACCTTAGTTACCAGGTCGATCGTACCTTCCTTTTTGGAATTCTTATAATATGAACCGATCTTAGAGAAGTCATAACGAAATGTAAAGTCCGCATCCTCATTCCTTCTCAAACGCTCTTTCATTTCTTCCGGGAACATAGGATTCTTGAATATGTTGAGTCCCAAAAGATCCTCCTTTTTGTCGAGATGGAACATCTCCAGCTCTTTATCATTCAAATCTATCAATATCCCATCCTTATTGTATAATTCGATACCGACCGGCAGATGCTTATAAATATTATGCAAGATGCGTTCGCTGTGCTGCAAAGCCTGGTAAGCTGATGTCATATTAGGGGCTTCCTGCAATTCGGCTATCCCGTAGACATTTGTATGCCCTTCTTTGTCCGTTTCCTGAAAACAAACCTTACTCCGCACCCAA
>ERZ773162.2592-NODE-2592-length-11156-cov-2.790199_pt1 | contig 11156 bp, 7 predicted proteins | sample MGYA00511113_ERZ773162 | MGnify/ENA primary metagenome ERZ773162 (study PRJEB29015, sample SAMEA2737807) | human gut metagenome | biome: human gut; feature: human-associated habitat; material: faeces | place: China | collected 2012 ... | reverse complement strand
CTGCAAGTTTAGCAGAGAAGGCGGCTGTTAAACCTACCGCGTCCAAACTTGAATGTATATTGAGAGTAATAAGTCGATATACAGATTGGTAATCTATACCTTTGTTTATAGCATCTTTTTGATTAAGAATAAAAGTCATACCTTCTTTCTCCTGGAAAAATCCGATCGGGGTTAATTCACGAATCTTGTCCCAATCAAATAGTGGGAAAGAACAAAAGACAAAGTCACGTTCATCCAATACGGGTTCTATGTTGGATAATAATATCTCTAATTTTTTAATACCTGACATGAGCTCAAATTGTGATGATAGCGCAAATATAACAAATATAAAATGGTTACAAGGTTCTTTCCTATGAAATGTGGTCTATACATCTATTCTCACCGATTTTTCAAGGAAAAAGACTATAAGTTAGGAATAATCATTATTTTTGTTTCGTTTTATATATCCAGATTAATGAATTCTTTCCTATGTACACAATACTAATAATAGAAGATGAACCCAGAGTTGCAAGTTTGCTGATGAACGGGCTGGAAGAAAATGGTTATCAGGCAATGGTGGCTTATGACGGATTGATGGGGTTACGGCTTTTCCAGGCCCATACATTCGATTTGGTCATATCTGACATTGTTCTGCCCAAGATGGACGGATTTGAACTGGCGAAAGAAATTCGCAAAACCAATCCCCATATCCCTATATTAATGTTGACGGCATTAGGATCAACGAATGATAAACTGGACGGTTTCGATGCCGGTGCAGACGATTACATGGTGAAACCCTTTGATTTCAGAGAGTTGAATGCCAGAATCAAAGTACTATTGAAACGTGTGGCGGGCAATACACAGGAATTGCCACAGGAACTTGTTTATGCAGATTTACGTATTGATCTTCAACGTAAGGACGTAGAACGAAACGGCATATCCATAAAACTTTCTCCTAAGGAATACAACTTGCTGTTATATATGGTAGAAAATGCTGAAAGAGTATTGAGCAGGGTTGAAATAGCAGAAAAAGTATGGAACACCCATTTTGATACAGGAACGAATTTCATAGATGTATATATCAACTATCTCCGTAAGAAGATAGACAGGGATTTTGAACCAAAACTTATTCATACCAAAGCGGGAATGGGTTTTATACTGACTGATAAGTTATGAAAATCAGAACAACACTGACCCTACAATATGCAGGGCTGACAGCTGCGGTATTCTTCATATTTGTCATAGCCGTCTACTATGTGAGTGAACATTCGCGTAGTAATGCTTTCTTTCGTAATCTTCAAAGTGAAGCTATAACCAAAGCACATTTATTCCTTAAAAATCAAGTAGATGCGCAAACTATGCAGTCTATTTATCTAAATAATCAGAAGTTTATTGATGAAGCAGAAGTTGCTGTCTATACAACCGATTTTAAAATATTATATCACGATGCACTGCAGAACGATATTGTCAAGGAAACACCGGAGATGATAAAGCGAATTCTGAAACAGAGGGATATCAATTTCTATGTGGACGAATATCAGGCAGTAGGATTGGTGTATCCATTTGAAGGCAAAGATTATGTTGTCACCGCTGCCGCCTATGATGGTTACGGATACGCCAATCGGGATGCGCTAAGAAATATCCTCATCCTGTCATTTATAGGAGGATTGAGTGTATTGGTGATTGTGGGTTATATCCTGTCTCGAAGCACTTTAAAACCAATACGCAGCATTGTCAAAGAAGCGGAGAAAATCACCGCATCGCGTATCGATAAAAGACTGCCCGTAAAAAATGAACAGGATGAACTGGGAGAATTAAGTACGACATTCAATGCTCTACTGGAACGCCTGGAGAAGTCTTTCAACTCACAGAAGATGTTTGTCAGTAATGTATCTCATGAATTGCGTACTCCCATGGCGGCCCTTACAGCCGAATTGGATTTAGCTTTATTGAAAGAACGTACCTCCGAACAATATCAGATGGCTATTGGCAATGCTCTTCAAGACTCCCACCGAATTGTAAACCTGATCGACGGACTATTGAACCTGGCAAAAGCCGACTATCAGCCAGAACAGATAACAATGGAGGAGGTCCGTCTGGATGAACTGTTGCTGGATGCCAGAGAACTGGTATTGAAAGCGCATCCGGATTATCATATCGAATTAGTCTTTGAACAGGAAGCCGAAGAGGATAATGTACTGACAGTCATCGGAAACAGCTATCTGCTGACTACCGCCTTTGTAAATCTGGTAGAGAATAACTGCAAATATTCTTCCAACCGGACTTCATCAGTCCTGATCGCCTATTGGGAACAATGGGCAATCATTCGCTTATCCGATAATGGTGTAGGAATGTCCGATGCAGATAAGGAAAACCTGTTTAAACTGTTTTATCGTGGAGAAAACAAGAATATTGCTCCCGGAAATGGTATAGGCATGACCCTGACACAAAAGATTATTCACCTTCACAAAGGCGAACTTACCGTATCTTCCCATAAGGATGAGGGCACTACCTTTGTGGTAAAACTCCCGCATATCTAAGAAATTCTAATCGTTTTCTAATACCACTCTAATCATTCTCTAACAGCTTCCTTGTGAAGTCCTTCTTACTTTTGCATCGAATTAATAAATGCAGTTAGTAACTTAAAAAAAATTAGAGAGTATGGTATGGAAGAAAAAACTGCGTTCATCACAGTACACATTCAATTCAGAGAAAGTATTTTTGGTTGCCACACAACCCGGTAAGTCAATCTATTCATACTTGCAGACAACAAAGCTTGGATTAACGCTGGGAGAAGTGCAAGAGCGACAGTCCATCTATGGAAGAAACGAAGTGGTCCATGAACAAAAAAAGAACCCGTTTATACTGTTTATCAAAACGTTTATCAATCCTTTTATTGGTGTTCTGACCGGACTTGCCATTATATCCTTGTTTCTGGATGTACTGATGGCCGAACCCGGAGAACAGGAATGGACAGGAGTAATCATTATCTCATCCATGGTGATATTCAGCGCTATCCTGCGTTTCTGGCAGGAATGGCGAGCAAGTGAAGCTACGGATTCTTTAATGAAGATGGTAAAGAACACCTGTCTTGCCAAACGTGCCGGTGAACAGGAAGAAGAGATTGATATCACGGAACTCGTTCCGGGGGATATTGTGTATCTGGCTGCCGGGGATATGGTTCCCGCTGATATTCGGATCATCGATTCAAAAGACTTGTTTATCAGTCAGGCTTCATTGACAGGAGAGTCCGAGCCGATAGAGAAGTTTCCGGAGATACAGAGCCAGCAATTTCGGAAAGGAAGCGTCATAGAGTTGGACAATATTTGTTATATGGGTTCCAATGTGATAAGTGGCGCAGCAAAAGGTATTGTTTATGAAACAGGGAATAAAACATATCTGGGTACGATTGCAAAAAGTCTGGTTGGACACCGTGCCACTACAGCTTTTGATAAAGGTATTAGTAAAGTCAGCTTCTTGTTGATTCGCTTTATGCTGGTAATGGTTCCATTTGTGTTTTTCGTGAATGGTTTCACGAAAGGAGACTGGTTCGAGGCTTTCATTTTTGCCATATCCGTTGCAGTGGGGCTTACCCCGGAAATGTTGCCAATGATTGTGACTGCCAACCTTTCTAAAGGAGCGATAGCCATGTCCAAAAAGAAAACAATAGTAAAGAATCTCAATGCTATTCAGAATTTTGGAGCAATGGACATACTCTGTACTGATAAAACCGGTACATTGACTTGCGATAAAATCGTGCTGGAGAAATATATCAATGCAGATGGTAGTAACGACAACAGTAAACGTATTCTTCGTCATGCCTACTTTAACAGTTATTTCCAGACCGGTTTAAGAAATCTGATGGATAAAGCGATTCTTTCTCATGTAAGAGATCTGAATCTGGAACATTTGAAAGATGACTACACCAAAGTGGATGAAATACCTTTCGACTTTACACGCAGAAGAATGTCTGTTGTGATAGAAGACAAGCAAGGAAAACGGCAGATCATTACTAAAGGAGCGGTAGAAGAGATTCTCGACGTCTGTTCCTATGCCGAGTTCAACGGGCAGATTCATCCCTTGACTGATGCTTTGAAAATCAAAGCAAAGATGATTAGTGAAGAAATGAATCAGCAGGGAATGAGAGTATTGGCAGTCTCCCAAAAAAGTTTTATCGAGAAAGATTGTAATTTTGCCATCGAAGATGAAAAAGAAATGGTACTGATCGGGTATCTTGCCTTTCTTGATCCTCCGAAGCCTTCTGCTGTTGAAGCCATCGAACAATTATATGCACATGGAGTAGCAGTTAAAATATTATCGGGAGATAATGATATCGTGGTAAAAGCCATTGCCCGGCAGGTCGGAATTGACACCAGTCATTTTCTTACCGGGATAGAAATAGAGAATATGGATGAAACGGTATTGAAAGAAGCGGTAAAGAATACCACTTTATTTTCAAAACTAACTCCATTGCAGAAGACACAAATCATCTCTCTATTACAGGAACAGGGCAATACAGTAGGATTTTTAGGAGATGGAATCAATGATGCGGGTGCCTTACGTCAGTCAGACATTGGCATATCTGTCGATTCTGCAGTGGATATAGCGAAAGAAAGCGCAGATATTATCCTGTTGGAAAAAGATTTGATGGTATTGGAAGACGGAGTGCTCGAAGGGAGAAAGACATTTGGCAATATCAATAAGTATATAAAGATGACTGCCAGTTCCAATTTTGGTAATATGTTCAGTGTGATGTTCGCCAGTGCATTCCTGCCGTTTCTGCCTATGATGCCGATACATCTGTTGATTCAGAACTTACTGTATGACATATCGCAGACAACCATTCCATTTGACCGTATGGACCCGGAGTTCCTGAAGAAACCCCGTAAATGGGATGCGTCCGATCTAAGTCGTTTTATGATTTATATAGGGCCTATCAGTTCCATCTTCGATATTATTACTTATCTGGTCATGTGGTATGTGTTCAGCTGTAACAGTCCCGAACATCAAACACTGTTTCAGACCGGATGGTTTGTAGAAGGTTTGTTATCACAGACATTGATTGTCCACATGATACGTACCCGTAAGATACCGTTCATACAAAGCCGCGCCACATGGCCTGTAATGGGGCTGACATTCTTAATCATGGCAATAGGTATTCTTATTCCTTTCACCGCTTTCGGACGTTCCATCGGGTTGACAGCTCTTCCTTTGAGCTATTTCCCCTGGCTGATTGGAATTTTGCTTTCTTACTGTATTCTGACGCAAATAGTAAAGAACTGGTATATCAGGAAGTTTGTACGTTGGCTATAAGAGAATCAATGCAGCATAAAGAAAAAGGGTCTGTAACATAGGAAACTCTATGTTTACAGACCCTTTATTATGAATTAAGTCCGGAAAACAGACAATTACAAATCATCCTCAAGAGCCGTACTCTTGGCATAAGCTGTACTTTTGGCTTCAAAGAAATCTGTTTTCACCATATTGGCATTTGAATATTGCGATACCCAACGCATACTTTCAGGTTCCTTTTGATTGTCTTCATACAAGATGCCATACCCCAGACTGCTCCAGCGAAGATTACCCAGATAATGGATATAATCAGCAATCATTTGCTCATTAAGTCCCTGAATATGATTACCTATCACATATTGTCCCCAGGCAATTTCCTGTTCCACTCCCTCACGCATCATTGCTTCATATACCTTTACTCTGTCCGGAGTGAACAATTCGGGTTCTTCTTTTTTCAGTTCCAGGATTATATTACGGAAAAGCCAAAGATGAGTATTCTCATCCCGGTTGATGTAACGGATTTCCTGTGCCGAACCGGACATCTTTCCGTTACGACTCAAATTATAAAAGAACATGAAGCCACTGTAGAAATAGATGCCCTCCAAAATATAGTTGGCAATCAACGTTTTCATGAGCGTATATCCATCCTGGCTTTCCTGAAACTCATTATAGCAGTTACCTATGAAAGTATTCCTTTTCAATAGATGCTCGTCAGTTTTCCATTGATAGAGAATTTCATTCCGTTTTTCGGGACTGCATATCGAATCGAGCATATAGCTGTAACTCTGACTGTGCACACACTCCTGAAAAGCTTGTATATGCAGACAAAGGTTCACCTCATTGGCCGTGATATATTCACTGATAGTTGGCAGGTTGTTGCTCTGCAAGGAGTCCAGGAATACAAGAAAGCTCAAAATCTTATCATAGGCAGTCCGTTCTGTCTGATCCAGACGCGGATAATCTTTAATATCCTGCGTCAGATTGATTTCTTCCGGTATCCAGAAGTTATTCATGGCTTGGCGATACCAGTCGCTTACCCATTTATACCGCATATTATTGAAATCATTCAGATTTGTTGTATTTCCACCAATCATTTTTCTAAGGCGGGTTTCAGTATCGCCCGACGGATTGAATAAGGCGTTCTTTTTTAGTTTTATAGTTCCCATTTGTTTTTATTTATTTTTGATTTCTTATGATGCACAACTTTCACATTCTTCCACTTCCAAGGATTTACTGCGGACATAATAGACCGTTTTCACTCCACATTCCCAAGCTAATAGGTAGAGATTAAGTACCTGTTTCATTGTAAAATCATTGGTAATATAAAGATTTAGACTTTGTGACTGGTCAATGTGCAGCTGACGAATACCGGCAGCACGAATACTCCATGTCTGGTCAATCAGATATGCACCTTTGTATATCCAGAATGTCTTGTCCGACAAGGACGGAGCTACCCGTGGAAGCATGGCCCCTTTCTTCTCTTCCAGAAAGAAACGTTTCATCACCGGATCGGTTCCGGCAGTGGTTCCGGCAATAATACTGGTACTGCTGGTTGGAGCAATAGCTAATAGATAAGCATTGCGCATGCCGTAATTAGCCACTTTTTCCGATAGTTCCTTCCAGGCAGATGAAGTATAGCCGCGTTTGGTGAAATAATCTCCGGTCTGCCAATCACTCGAAATAGGTATATCTTCCTTTTTCTTTTGCCAGTTCTGCACTGGCTTCTATCGCGGCATAATTGATACGTTCAAACACTTTATCTATAAAGTTAAGATGTTCTTCACTTTCCCAACGAATTCCCCGTATGGCAAGTGCATGGTGATAACCGCTAACTCCAAGACCGATACTACGATAACGATGATTGGTTATTTGAGCATAAGGAATAGGGTAGAAGTTCAGGTCGATAACATTGTCAAGCGCACGAACCACTGTTGCTACCTTTTCTTTCATCAATTCTTCATCCTCCAACGGTAGATGCCCGAGAGAAAGACTGGCAAGATTGCACACGACGAAATCTCCGGGGCGAACCGTCTTTACTACTACCGTGTCACCATCTTCAGTACGAACTTCGGTAGAAACCGATTCAATAGCCGACATGTTCTGTGCGATTTCCGTGCATAGGTTTGAGCAATAGATAATCCCCTGATGAGCATTCGGATTGGCACGATTCACTATATCCCGGTTGAATGTAAAAGGAGTACCTGTTTCTACAGCCGATCTCAATACCAGTCTGACTATATCCTTGATGCTAATAGTTCGTCTGGAAAGACGTGGATCATTCACGCAATCCCAATACCTCTTTTCCCATTCTTCCCCGTAATAATCTTCCAGACAATATTCTTTGATAGTCATAATCTCATTCGGACAGAACAAATACCACTGCTTATTCAAATCTTCTTTTGCCATTTGCCAGAACAAGTCCGGATAGCATACGGAGGGAAATATATCATGAGCTTTCATGCGGTCATCCCCATTATTCGTACGGAGTTGAAGAAATTCCGGCAAGTCTTTATGCCATACATCCAGATATACAGCTACAGCCCCCTGACGCATTCCTAACTGATCGACGGCTACGGCAGTATCATTCACGAGTTTCATCCATCGGATTACTCCACCTGCCACACCTTTGAAACCTCGGATGTTTCCACCCGCAGCACGCACCTTCCCGAAATACATTCCCATACCTCCACCAAACTTGCTGACCATGGCAAAATTGTCTATACTGCGGTAAATGCCTTCCAAACTGTCAGGCACCGTATCAATAAAACAACTGGAAAGTTGATGATAAGGTTTACGGGCATTGGAAAGGGTAGGAGTTGCCATTGTTACTTCCAGCTTGCTCAATAAGTCATAGAACTTTCTTACCCATTGCAACCGATCGCGTTTCTCCGGCATGGCAAGATGTAAAGCTATCCCCAAGTACATTTCCTGCACAGACTCCATAGGTTCGTGTGAGTGAGTACGGATCAGGTAACGTTTGGAGAGCAGGTCCAGCCCTGAATAATTAAACAGTTTATCCCTTTCCGGACAGATAAATCCTGCAGCTTCTTCTATTTCCTGTTGTGAATAAGAATCCAGGATATAGCTGCCATATAAACCTTCATTCGTTAGATAACGTAATTTCTCATAGAATGAATGTATATCTGAAATTCTTGCCTGTTTTTCCTGCTTTTCTGTCAGTTGAAAGTTGAGTAACCGTGCGGCTATAAACTCCCAGTCCGGTGCTTCCTGCGTGGTCAGTTCTACCGCAGCTTTGACGAGTGCCGACAAGCGTTCGTCTGACGACATTTCCGGTTTGCAGAAACTGGAGAACTTTTCCGCCAACACAGTCAGACTATATTCATTACTGGTAAAGTCTTTCTGTATTTCCTTTAGCACATCCATTATTTGTGGATTGCCCGTCCCTGTGGTGATATCGTTGATCGCTTTTCTGCGCTCCGTGCGTTGCCAGCGATAGAGAATATAGTTTTTAGCTTCTGCATAAAAGCCATGCTCCATCAGGCAGCGTTCCACTTCATCCTGTATGCGCTCCACATTGCAGTTTGCACTATTACTATGTACAAACTGTTCTACTTCATTCACCATTTCCTGAATGGTTTCTTCTATTATTTCCTGGCCTGTACTGGCGAAGCTTTTTTTAATTGCAACGGCAATTTTCTCCCTGTTATAGGATTCCGTCGTCCCATTTCTTTTGGTTATTTGCATGAGAACTTTATAAAATATGTTGTTGTATAGTTTCGAACTGTATCCCTAATCCCACGAGTAGAAACAGTCTTTAATGAATGGCAGGTCTTCTGACTAACTCCCTTCCTGATCCCTTCCCGGCCTACAATTCACAGCCAGTGGCAAAAGTCTTTATCAGAAAGTTATAGAGATTCACAGCAGCGGGACTGTCCGGGATTTACACCCGGTTCCCTTTTAATCCAAAACAACCGAAAGGTCATCCGGAACCGATTCGGAAACAAAGATAATAAAAATTGTAATTAATACAATATTGTTTCCGTTTTATATAATATCATTTTGCATTATCTGCTAATTGTGTAGTAAAGGTTTATTTAACAGGATACGATGTAAAATGCTGAATTTAATGACTATATTCGCAAAGTAAGTATTTATTAATACACAAATAACACCCTATGAGAATGAAACACTGCCTATTCGTTTTTTTGCCGATATTTATATTATTTATTAGTTGTCGGCAAAAAGTGCAAAGTAACTTTCAGCCGGATATTTCCAATCAGACAGAAACCGTTTATGATTTTCCGGAAGAATATGCTGAAGAGATTATTATCACAGGTAAAGTTTTGAACCGTGAATTTTATCCACAAGAAAAAGAACTGACACTTATTATTCCATTTTTCAGAGATATGGAAAATCAGTACCGTACTCCCATTCAAGAGGATGGTTCTTTCTATTTTACTTTTCCTGTTTATGCTAAAATACGGGAGGTTTCTATTCGTAACTATGCAGAGCATTTATATGTGCATCCGGGTGACAGTATCCATTTAGAGATTGATTTCAAGGATATGTTTCATCCTAAAGTAACAGGTGATGCGGAAAAATTGAATCAGGAGATATTGGCTTTTACAGAAAGCGGATATTATTATATGCGTGACTATGGTATCAGGAATGATTTGAGTGTCGAGGATTTTGAAGCAGAGCTAAAGAAAGAATATAATACACGTTTAGAACGCAGGGCCGAATATTTGCAGAAATACAAGCCTATGCAAGATGTCGTCATGTTTACGGAGGAATTACTGAAACAGGATTACTATTATACGATCCTGGTTTATGCGAGCCAATGTCAATATCGAACAAGAAAAGAGTTCGCACGATATCACACGCTGTTGCCCGAAATCAATAAATTATATAAAAAAGGAATATTATCAGCCCGCTTGTTTGATATAGTCGATTGGATAGAAAATTATATTCCTACAGGAATGGTTCTTAAAAACAAAGAATACCCAACGATAGATGATATTATGTCCGAAATAGGAGAAAATGAATTGAATCAATATCTATATACTAAAGTTACAGCTAATAGCCTTGAAGCTAATGATACAATTTCCCTCTCAAGGAAGCGTTCGCAATTTGACTCAATCGTAAAAATACCTCATTTGCAGGGACAAATAGCACAGATGTACAGGCAAACTAAAGCGTTCTTGGAGAATCCACAGTCTGTTTCTGATAATTTGTTGTATGGCAAATACAATGAAAGTTCAAATACGTTAACTCCAATGTCGTATATGGAGAGCATATATAAGATACTTGAAGAAAACCGGGGAAAAGTTATTTATTTCGATTTTTGGGCTACAACTTGTCCGCCTTGCTTGGCAGAGATGGAACCCTTGAAGAAGTTGCGCAGCCAATATTCTACGAAGGATTTGATTATTTATTCCATTTGTTCCGGCGGTAATGATACCAAAAAGCAATGGGAATTGTGTTTAGATAAATACTCGATGAAGAATCATGATATAGAATGTGTCTATGCTACTGATTATATTGGACTAGAGAATTATCAGAAGATTACCAAACAGTTCAAAATTAATAGATTGCCATATTATATCTTGATAAACAGAAAAGGACAAATCATTGATTATGGCACTGCTGCTCGTCCAAGTAATCCTAACCTGTTATTGAGAATTGAGGAAATTGTTAAGCAGTAGATGGATAATATTCCTTTTGTATAATTAAATACGCTGTTTATATTGGATATGCGTGTATTTCTCCAGATACAGCTTAATTTAACCATAGTTTTTTAAATCTTTGTAATAAAAAAGTCTGTATAAATCGTCCTTTTAAGTTTTAAATTCTATTTTGAATGTTGAGAAAAATTTCCAGGTTATCGATACGGAATTCTTTTTTTGTAATAAGTTGATATACAA
>ERZ773162.2582-NODE-2582-length-11187-cov-3.003773_pt1 | contig 11187 bp, 10 predicted proteins | sample MGYA00511113_ERZ773162 | MGnify/ENA primary metagenome ERZ773162 (study PRJEB29015, sample SAMEA2737807) | human gut metagenome | biome: human gut; feature: human-associated habitat; material: faeces | place: China | collected 2012 ... | reverse complement strand
AGCATAACCTTGCCAAGGTTAGGGTCGCGAGTTCGAGTCTCGTTTTCCGCTCCATTGAGAATAAAAAAGTCCCGTAAACATTATGTTTACGGGACTTTTTTATTGATATTCCGTTCTATTCTTTCTTCTCAAGTGAGAAGCCTAGCATCATGCCGTCGTAGCTGTTTGCTAGTGAACTGATTGTTTTCAGTGTGGCATTGCTGCTCTTGCTGGAAAGGAAAGTGATTAGCTTCAGTAGTTTGTCCGACTCAAACAGTAAATCCATGCTGCCGGATGTACAGTTAACTTTGGCATTCATGTTTATCAGTCTGACGAACTTCATGGTTACATGCTTTTCGGTAGCGTTATACATATAAGTCCCGTTCAGAGTTTTGGTTCCCAGTTTAGCATTGAAAGTGCTGTCGGCATTGAAGGTAAAACTCATTTGTCCGGGTTTGATACCCACTTTGCTCAGTTGCTCATTGAGTTTGGCTTCGGCAGTGGTAGCAGCAACGGCTCCGCCGGCTTTCATCAACAGGTTGTCTGATTCGAATTCGATAGCGGCACCGGTGTACGACCATGTACCTGTCATATCAACAGTATTCTTGCCGGTAACGGCGCTGACTACTTTTTCTACATTTTCTTTGTTGAATAAATCTTTTAGCGATTGTGCCTGGCTATTGGCCGACACAAGAAGTAAGGTGGCAATAAATGCCAGTGAAAATACACTCTTTTTCATATTTACTATTACTTTATTTGGTATTTAATTCTTTATTAATACTCTCTATATAATCTAATAACTCTTTTTTGCCCATTCTGTTCTCAGAAGAGGTCACAAAATAAGGGGGAAGTTCTTCCCATTGCTCTTTTAGTTTTTTCAGATACTGCTGGATATTGGTGTTCAGCCTGCCGCCTTTCAGCTTATCCCCTTTGGTAAAGACAATGGAGAAAGGTATTCCTTGCTCGCCCAGCCATCCCATGAATTCGATATCGATGACTTGTGGTTCAAGCCGTGAGTCAATAAGCAAGAAGAGATTGGTCATCTGTTCACGTTCCAGAATATAATCTTCGATGATACGCTGTATTTGTGATTTTCCTTTTTGTCCGCGTCTGGCATAACCATAGCCAGGTAGATCGACGATGTACCAGCTTTTATTAATAAGGAAATGATTGATGAGCATAGTCTTTCCCGGAGTGGCGGAAGTCATGGCAAGTCCTTTACGCCCTGTTAGCATATTGATGAGGCTGGATTTTCCAACGTTGGAACGTCCGATAAAGGCATATTCAGGAAATATTCCGGGGGGACATTTTTTCACATCTGTGTTACTAATGACGAATTCAGCGCTTGTAATCTCCATTTTTATGTCAAATTTAGAAAGTTTCTTACTCTTTTTCTTTTTTTCTGCGTATGCAAAGGTAGTACTTATTTCAAAAATCTATGTTCGGAATGCGGAAATCTAATTATCTTTTAAGAAGATAAGCTGCATTTTGGCATAACTTTTTCATGCTTGCATGAAAGTTCTGCACTCAATTTGCATTATCTTTGCCGCCAATAGTTGATTTCTTAGTATGAACGGACAATTTTCCTCGATATTATTGGAGAAGGCGGTGAGCGAGTTTGCCAAACTGCCAGGAGTGGGGCGGAAGACTGCTATGCGCCTGGTACTACACCTTCTGAGACAAGATACGGCAGTGGTAGAAGCCTTTGGTAACGCTATTGTTACACTGAAGCATGAAGTGAAATATTGCAGGGTTTGCCACAATATTTCAGATACGGAAACTTGCCGTATTTGTGCCAATCCGCAGCGGGATGCATCTACAGTTTGTGTTGTAGAGAATATCCGCGATGTCATGGCGGTGGAAGCGACGCAGCAATTCCGTGGACTATATCACGTCTTGGGTGGTGTTATTTCACCAATGGACGGGGTAGGGCCGGGTGACTTGCAGATAGAAAGTCTTGTACGGCGTGTGGCTGCCGGTGGAATCAAGGAGGTGATCCTGGCACTCAGCACTACGATGATACAACAAACTTCTATATTTATCGTAAGCTTGAAAAGATGGGGGTGAAGCTAAGTGTGATTGCCCGTGGCATTTCAGTGGGCGATGAGTTGGAATATGCGGACGAAGTCACTCTGGGACGTAGTATTGTAAACCGGACGCTTTTTACGGGAACGAATTAAATTATTGTTATTAAATCTATTGTTTATAAGAGAATGGAAGAACAGATAAAACACGTTGCGAGTCGTTTAAAAGTAATATTTATCAGTTTCTGGTTGCTGCCGGTGATATGGATCATAGTAGGTGAAACCGGTGGAGATTGGGTAGGTATATATGCCGCTGATGTCCGTACGACTTATTTTGCAGAAACTTTGTCTATTTTGCTGGTTGCTGCTTGCGTGCCGGTTTCTTTGAAGCTTTTCGCCTGGGTGCTGACGCGGAAAATTGATAAAGTTAGTTTGCCTGAAGCTTTACGTTTATATTCTTTCTGGAGTAAAGTTCGGGTAGCTATGCTTTCGCTGCCGGTATGGGTAGGTCTTGCAGTTTATTATCTGACATTGAGTAACAAAGGTTTGCTTTGTGCTTTTATTGCTCTTACGGCTTCGCTGTTCTGCTTGCCCGGCGAAGGCCGTTTACGTAAAGAATTGCATATCAATAAAGAGGAGGAAGCATGAAATTCTCTGTTGTCATAGTCAATTACAATGTAAAGTATTATCTGGAACAGTGTCTTTGTTCCTTATACAGGGCTATTGACAATATTTCAGCCGAAATTTTTGTAGTAGATAATGCGTCCGTCGATGATTCGGAGGCATACCTTACCGAACGTTTCCCGCGTATTACCTATATATATAATAAGGAGAATGTTGGTTTTGCCCGTGCTAATAACCAGGCCATTCGTCAAGCGAAGGGAGAATACGTGCTGTTGCTGAATCCTGATACGGTATTGCCGGAGCAGACTTTGGAAGAAGCGCTTCTGTTTATGGACACGCATCCTTGCGTCGGAGCTGCTGGTGTGAAAATGCTGACGGATGACGGACGTTTTCTGCGGGAATCAAAGCGTGGATATCCTACTTTGGCAGCCACTTTTGGTAAACTGTCCGGCTTGGGAAAACTTTTCCCCCGTTCTAAAGGTTTAGGTGGGTATTATTGTAATGCCTTGGATGCGGATGCCATTCACCGGGTGGAAGTATTGGCAGGTGCATTCATGTTGCTGCGCCGTTCTGCATTGGAAAAATCCGGATTACTGGATGAAGACTTCTTTATGTATGGTGAAGATATAGATTTGTCCTGCCGGATTGAGGAGGCGGGATATGAAAATTACTACTTGCCTTATCCTATATTGCATTATAAGGGAGAAAGTACATCGAAAGATACCTATCACCATGTGCGCGTATTTTGTGGAGCAATGGATATTTTCTTTCGCAAGCATGGTGAACGTTATGGGCTCTTGGGGCGTTGGCTTGTTCGGATCGGTATCCATTTACAGATGTATATTCGTTTGCTGATGCTTTCCTTGAGACGTATATTCAGTATTCCGGGAAAAAAAGTGAAAGTTCCCTTTCTTAAAGGACAAGCTTTCCCTCGTTTTCTTGTTTTCGGTGAAGAAGCCACTATTCATAGTTTGCGTGGACTTTTCAAACGTAACGGGCTGATCGGAAAGCATCATTTCGTTGTGGCAAACGAAGCATCTGCCGCCGACGGACATGCCGGTCCATTCATCTCGCTGAAAGGTTTCACGCATGTGGTGTATGATTGCCGTGCCTTTTCTTTTTCTACAATTATCCGCTTGCTGTCCCGCCATCGGAAAATGGGATTGCGTCTGGGAATTTATAACCCGGAAAGTCGCGTACTGGTGACTTCCGAAAAATGTTATCTCTGATCATGAAACATATTTATTTTGTAAACGAACGTATTCGCCTTCGTGCTATGGAACCGGAGGATCTGGAGCTGATTTGTGAAATGGAAAACGATCCGCAACAGTGGGATATCAGTAACTTCACCGTACCCTATTCACGCTATGTGATGAAGCAATATATGGAGAATTCACAATGTGATATGTTTTCCGATAAGCAACTGCGTATGATGGTGGTGCGCCTTGAAGATCATGCTACGATAGGAACGATTGATATTACAGACTTTTCTCCGATGCATGCACGCGGAGAAGTGGGTATCGTTATCCGGAAAGAGTTTCGTGGCGCAGGCTATGCAAAAGATGCATTGACACTACTTTGTGACTATGCTTTCGACTTTCTGCGTATGAAACAGTTGGTTGTTCATATCGCCACCGATAATGAGGCAAGCATGCGTTTGTTCACCTCTTGCGGCTTTGTTCAGTGTGGGTTGTTAAAAGATTGGTTGTGTGTAGAAGGTTATTTCAAAGATGTTGCATTACTGCAGTGCATCCGGGTTGATTAATTCAATGTGGGTATCTGCGGGAAGCGTGACCATGTTTGATATTTGCCTCCCAGTTCTCCCAAAACATTTTTCCAAAGTTCTGCGCTTCCCTTTTCATCCATAAGGGAAGCGATGTTTGTCGATCCTATCAGCCAGGTGTTTTCTTCAATTTCCTGGCATAGCTGGTCATGTTCCCAGCCTGAATATCCCAAGAAGAAGCGTATTTTTCCGGTGATGTCATTGCCTTCCAAAATATAGCGGCGGATGGCATCAAAATCTCCGTTCAGATAGAATCCTTTTCCTATTTGCAGAGAATCTTTTACACCTTTTAGTGTATGAAGGTAAAACAGCGTATCGGTACATAACGGACCGCCTTTATAAATAGGTATATTTTCCACATCTTTGAAGTCTTTCAATACGTCATTAAGATATAGCGGGAGAGATTTGTTCAATACCAACCCCATTGTACCATCCAGCGTATGGTCTACCAGCAGGATAATAGAACGTCCGAACATCTCGTCATAGAGGAAAGGCTCGGATATCAGTACTTTTCCACGTGAAGGTAATACGTGGTTCGTTTCAATTTTGAATATGTCTGTGTTAATATCCATGCCACTAATATACAGACAAATCCTTGAAAAACAAATATTATTTCTCTTTTTTCACTGATAGAATTTTCATATATGTTATATAACAGGTTTTTATTAGGAAGAAATTGGTTACTTTTGCAAATTGTTATCTCTTTATTGTAAATCATGAAATTGACTATCTATAATTATATCTGTTTTTTTGTTTTTGGTTATTTTTTTTCGTATAGTAGTTCTTGTTGTGCTTTTGTTGCAGACGATGTGAACCATCGGCTTGAAGTACTTATCGCTCGGAAAAGTATAATGGGGCGTGTTGTAGATGGAGACGGTGTGCCTTTACCGGGAGCTACAGTGTTGGAAAAAGGTACTTCGAATGGTGCAGTGACGGATTTGGAAGGCAAATTTGCACTGACGGTTGCTGATGATGCGGTGCTGAGATTCTCTTTTATGGGATATAAGACGCAGGAGGTAAGCGTAAAAGGACATACATTTCTGGATATTGTATTAGAAGAAGATGCGGTGGAACTGGATAAAGTAGTTGTGACTGCATTGGGTATCGAAAAGAAGGAGCACTCTCTTTCCTATGCAATGAGTCAGGTGAAAAGTGAAGAATTGACACGGGTTAAAATGCCTAATCTGATAACTTCATTGACCGGTAAGACTGCCGGTGTGCAGGTTAATCAGGTATCATCGGGACTGGGTGCTTCCGCTAAAGTAAACATTCGCGGAATCCGTTCGGTAGCCGGGGAGAATCAACCTCTTTATGTAATTGATGGTGTTCCTATGTTAAATTCAACTTCGGAACAGGCTTTCAGTGCCATTGGCGGAACTGCTAATGCAGGTAACCGCGATGGCGGTGATGGTATTTCAAACTTAAACTCGGAAGATATAGAAAGCATAAGTATTCTGAAAGGGGCTCCTGCAGCGGCACTTTATGGTAGCCAGGCAGGTAACGGTGTGATATTGATTACGACCAAGAAAGGTAAATCACAAGGACAACGGAGCATATCATTTTCTACCAGTCTGATGTTCGATAAAGCATCTTCTTTACCCGAAATGCAAAATCGTTATGGAGTAAGCGATGGGGTGGATAGTTGGGGAGAACGAAAAGACTTGCCGAAATACGATAATCTGAATGATTTCTTCTCTACCGGAGTGACTTCCATTACTTCCGTATCCGTAAGCCATGGCAATGAGAAATTGCAGAATTATTTTTCATATGCCAATACTACCGGTAAAGGGATTATTGATAAAAATCGCTTATCCAAGCATAATATTACATTTAGGGAAACTTCTGTGATATTCAATAATCGTTTGAAACTGGATGGTAATGTGAATTTGATGCGACAAGTCTCTAAAAACAAACCGACAGTAGGCGGATTTTATATGAACCCGTTGGTGGGGCTTTATCGGTTTCCCCGTGGAGAGGACTTGTCGTATTATAGGAATAATTTCGAAGTGTACGATGAAAGTAGAAACCTGAATATACAGAACTGGCATACTGCTTATGAAGATTTTGAGCAGAATCCGTATTGGATAACGAACCGCATACAAACTAAAGAAGTGCGTATGCATGCCATTGTCTCCTTATCGGCAAACTTGCAAGTAAATGACTGGTTGACGGTACAGGCTCGTGGCAATGTGGATTGCATTGACGATAAAGTCCGTCAGAAATTTTATGCTTCTACAGCTCCGGCGTTAGCCGGTGCTAACGGACGTTACCTGGAAATGGATTATCAGGATCTCCAGTTTTATGGTGACCTAATGCTTATGATGAAGAAGAAATGGGGCGATTTCTCAGTAAATGGTGCATTTGGGGGAAGTATTACTGATAAGACTACTAATTCTACCCGTTATGATTCCAAAACAGCTTCTTTGTACTATGCCAATGTATTTACTCTGGCAAATATTATAATGAACGGTTCAGCAGCTCTTGATCAGAAAATTGATTCACACCGTCAGCTGCAATCGCTGTTTGCTACGGCGCAGGTGGGTTATAAAGAGAGTGCCTATATAGATTTGACGGCCCGCAATGACTGGTCTTCCACTTTATCACATACCAAGCACGAAGGCAGAGGATATTTTTATCCTTCAGTTGGCACTTCGTTGATCCTAAGCCGTCTGCTGACTTTACCTGAATGGGTGTCGTATGCAAAGGTGCGTGCTGCTTATAGTATGGTGGGGAATGATATTCCTTTGTATATTACGAATTCCGCTTCCCATATCACTGCCGGTGGTGAATATCTGGCGAATGATGCGGCACCTTTCAAGGAAATGGAACCGGAGATGAATTATTCGTGGGAAATTGGTGCAGAAGGACGTTTTCTGAACAGCCGTATCGGGTTTAATATCACTTTCTATAGAACAAATACTCATAACCAGTTTTTTAAATTGCCTACGCTGGCGGGTGACAAATATGCTTACCGCTATGTGAATGCCGGTAACATTCAGAATCAGGGATGGGAAATCGCATTGGACGCTACTCCTGTGATGGCAAAAGATTTTATGTGGAGCACTACTCTTAATTTTGCTTCTAACAGGAACAAAATAGTTGCTTTGCATGAAGATTTGAAAGAATTTGTTTATGGCCCTACCAGTTTCTCTTCCAGTTATGCCATGAAATTGATAAAAGGTGGATCGATTGGCGATATTTATGGAAAAGCTTTTGTTAGAGATGCTTCCGGTAATATTGTTTATGAGACGGAAGGGAATAATGCAGGATTGCCAAAAGTAGAAGGTGACGGGAATACGGTAAAGGTTGGAAACTCCAATCCGAAGTTCCAGCTGGGATGGAATCATACGCTTTCTTATAAAGACTTGTCTCTCTATTTCCTGATAGATTGTCGTTACGGCGGTAAGGTGCTTTCGCAAACTCAGGCAGATATGGACTTGTACGGTGTATCGGAAATTACCGGAAAGGCCCGTGATAATGGTTATGTTATGCTGGAGGGGCAGCGGATAGAGAACGTGAAGGGATTCTATAAGATTGTAGGCGGACGCGCAGGGACAACGGAATATTATATGTATGATGCGACCAATATCCGATTGAGAGAACTTTCATTGTCTTATCAGTTACCTGCTTCCTGGATGGAAAAATCTAAAGTTCTGAAGAAAGCGCAGGTTTCTTTTATAGCCCGCAATTTGTTCTTCTTTTATAAGAAGGCGCCTTTTGATCCGGATCTGGTGTTATCTACCGGTAATGATAATCAAGGCATTGATGTGTATGGGATGCCAACAACGCGCAGTTGGGGCTTTTCATTGAAGTGTGAATTTTAATGGGAGAGGGGAGGATTGATATGAAAAGATATAGTTGGATATTCGGTGCTCTGTTAGTTTTAACTTCTTGCACGGGTGACTTTAAGGATATCAATACGGATTTATCCGGAATTACGGATGAAGATTTGCAGATTGATTATAATGAACATGGTATTCGTCTGGGAGTGATTCAGCAGGGCATTTACTTCAATTATGATTATGGAAAGGGTAAGAACTGGCCCTTCCAGTTGACGCAGAACCTAAATGCAGATATGTTCAGTGGATATATGCATGATGGAAAACCATTGAATGGAGGTAGCCATAATTCGGACTATAATTTGCAAGATGGTTGGAACAGTGCAATGTGGGGACATACCTATTCGTATATTTTTCCACAGATATACCAGTCGGAGAACGCAACGCGTGAGAAACATCCGGGTTTCTTCGGAGTCACCAAGATTCTGAAAGTGGAAGTGATGCATCGCGTTACGGATTACTATGGTCCTATCATTTATTCACGGTTTGCTGATCCTAACGCAGAATATATGCCTGATACACAAGAAGCGGTTTATAAAGAGTTCTTTTGTGAATTAGATACGGCTGTGAGTACCCTTACCGGTTATGTCGAGTCAAATCCGGAAGCTGCTGAGTTTTCTCGTTTTGATATACTGATGGATGGCGAATACATTTCGTGGATAAGGTTTGCCAATTCATTGAGAATGCGGCTTGCAATGCGAATAGCCGCAGTGGATGAAGAGAAAGCCCGTTCAGAGTTCCTGAAAGCTTTTAATAATGAATATGGAATATTGGAAGCGGAAAATGAACCGGTGGCGGTATCTACAAAGAAAGGGTATGCCAATCCGTTGGGAGAACTCAATCTGGTGTGGAACGAAACTTATATGAGTGCTCCAATGGAGTCTATCATGAACGGTTATGAAGATCCTCGGCGTACTGTCTTTTTTGCCACATGCCAGGATGAGTCGTTTAAAGGACAGTATCGTGGAATCCGGCAGGGAACTTGCTTCTCTCATAGCAATTATATGGGTTTGTCGAAACTGAAGACTACTCAGTCAACGGATGCGGTTCTTATGACTGCTGCCGAGGTCTGGTTTCTGCGTGCGGAAGCCGCTTTGAGGAACTGGACAGATGAAGATGCCGGTATATGCTATGAAAAAGGAATTACTTCCTCTCTACATCAGTATGGTATCATGCAGACTGATTCATATTTGAATAGTGATAAATTGCCAATTGATTTTGTGGATACATTTGATGCTGAAAATAATATAAAAGCCTATTGTAAAGTCTCACCGAAGTGGATTGAAACAGCAGACCGTGATACGAAGTTGGAGAAGATCATTACGCAGAAATGGCTGGCAATGTTTCCTGAAGGATGTGAAGCCTGGGCGGAGCAGCGCAGAACCGGATATCCACGCCTTTTTCCTGTTCGTTTCAATCATAGTAAGGATGGCTGCGTTGATACGGAAATCATGATTCGCCGTTTAAACTTTCCCGGAGGATTACAAACGGAAAATCCGGAGCAATACCGTGCATTGGTGAAAGTTTTGGGAGGAGATGATAATGCCGGCACCCGTTTGTGGTGGGATACCGGCACTAATTGGTAAGTTTATTCTATTATATCGGATGGTTTTCTGCAAAGATTGCCATCCGTTCTTCTAATTGTGCATATTGATGATCCTGGATGAATGAAGTACAGGCACGCAAACCTTCCTGATGGCTACCGGTAGTAATCAGAGATATGGCGCTGACACCATAGTACATCAATTCCTTAGCCAATTCGCCGCTGGTCATCCCCGGATAACCGATAGTAAAGTAGAAGCCATCGGCTACGGGATCACCAAGGTCATTGTCATATACCAGATGAAAACCGTGGCGCAGAAAAATCTCTTTTAGCCTGTGAGCGCGTTCACCATATATTTTCACTTCGTCAAGGAAGTTGTACTGCCCTTCATTAGCAGCCTTCAGCATGGCGGCAAGCGCGTATTGTGCCGAATGACTCGTACCGGAGGAGAGGGCATAGAGTACACGGTGAATGAATACTGTACCGAATGTGCCGCCACCATAGCGTTTTGTCAATCCGGGATAAGAGCGGTGATAGAGCTTGTTTGAAATGCAGCTGACACCGATACGCTGTCCGGCATAGCTGAATGCTTTAGAGCCGGAAATGAGCAATACATAGTTGTCTGTATAATGTGCCACTGATGGTTGATAAGGTGCTTGGAATGGTTTGCTCAAATCTTGCCGGAAGTCCATAGCGAAGTAAGCCAGGTCTTCCAGAACAATAACATCATATTGCGTAGCAAGTTCTCCGATGATACGTAGCTCTTCTTCTTTCAGGCAAATCCAGCTGGGATTGTTCGGGTTGGAATAGACGATAGCAGAGATATTCCCTTTCTTGAGGTAACTTTCCAGTTTCTCTTTCAATTTGTCGCCACGGAAATCATATACATCGAAAGTCTCGAACTTTTGTCCCATAACGACTAGCTGTTGCTTCTGTACAGGAAATCCCGGGTCAATAAACAATATCGTATCTTTCTTTTCATCACACTGACTGCAAGTGAGGAACGAAGCAAAGGTGCCTTGCATGGAACCGGTAACAGGTACACAACCTTCTGGTTGCAAATCTACATTAATAAATGCTTTTATAAAACGCGAAGCTTCTTCTTTCAGTGCAGGCAATCCGTTGATGTCAGGATAAAGACTGGCAATTCCTTTTTGCAGAGCTTCTATTTCAGCTTTTACACCTACTGCCGAAGGGGGAAGTCCCGGCACACCCATTTCCATTTTTATAAATTCTATACCAGATTCAGCTTCTGCCTTGGCGGCAATCGCCTTTACTTCGCGGATGGTTGCTTTTCCAAAGTCTGCAATCTGAAATGCTTCGATGGTTTCGTCAATCAGTTTACGTTCAATAGGAGTATTTCTCATGGTTTTTCTCGCTTTTAATTGATTTTGA
>ERZ773162.2571-NODE-2571-length-11234-cov-7.483496_pt1 | contig 11234 bp, 7 predicted proteins | sample MGYA00511113_ERZ773162 | MGnify/ENA primary metagenome ERZ773162 (study PRJEB29015, sample SAMEA2737807) | human gut metagenome | biome: human gut; feature: human-associated habitat; material: faeces | place: China | collected 2012 ... | reverse complement strand
TTTACAACACTTTGTAACACAATATAAACCAGTTCGATAATCCCTCATTCCTTTAGATAACTATAACGACAACGAACGCCACGGGCCGGAAGGTTTGTGGCGTTCGTCGTTTCTTTTTTCAGCAAAATTTAATGCTTGTTTAAAAGTTATATGCTATAATAAATTATCAACAAAACCCTTATATAGCTTATCATTTTCTCTCGTTTCCCAAAAAGAATGTTTCAAAGAAAGCGGTGGTTACTATGAAAGGAAAATATCTTTTTACAAGTTTCATTATGATTTCACTTATCATGATAGTCTCAGCCTCTTGCGGCAGTTCCAAAACTGACAAAACCTCACAGGAAACACCGGTAAATTACACCGGTGAAAATATCAATCAGCTTCTGACCTATACCGTTCCAGATGGATACCATATCGATACAGAGAATTGTACAGATAAAAACGAAGCTTCATACACAATTATTTTATCCTCTGATGACTTAGATGAAGAAGTATTTACTCTTGGGATTATCTCTTATAAAAAGCAAGGTGTAGCAATCACTGACGATTGCGACATTGATATGGACTACCTGTTAAATGTTTCCAAGGATTCTGTGATTAAAAAGATAACCTTAAACGACACATTTACAGTAGATGGGCATACCTGCAATGAAGTTACAGTGTACTGGCCATATGATCCGGTTGAAGAATGCATTTCTTCATCCCAGAATCCTGTATCATATCTTTTACATGCTCTCGGATTCAAAAAGGAGCAAAAAACGATTGCATTTGAACAGGCATATATTCAAAATGGTGATTATATTATCGGAGTAGGCGTCCGAAGTTTCAATGCAGTGCAAGATATTGAAAATGATGTATTAAAAAAAGATTTGTATAAAATACTGAATTCCATAAAATTTTCAGGCAACCTATAACAAATCATCCTGAATATCTTCCTCCAGCATTCGTATCCCCGCAACACTGGTCACCGGCAGCGAGAACACTATCGTACGTTCTTTGCTGTCGAGACCGGCCTGCTCCATGATTGCTTTCATGATCTGATTCTTCTCTCTGCTCTTCGTTACGATCAGAATGACTTCTTTTTCTTCCACCAGTGACACCCCGAGATACTTTTTTGCAAGTTCCATCCCGGTTCCTTTTGCATGGATCACAGTTCCGCCTCCGGCCTTTGCTGACCTTGCCGCATCCATGACCGTGTCGATATATCCCTGATTTGCGATTGCTACCAGAAGTTCATAATCTGTATCTTTCATCGAAGTCTCCTCCTCTTTTTCAAATTCCTGTTCATTTACAAGAAACTGCAGTGTCTTTCTTCCGCCCACGCTGCTAAGCGGCACAATGAACGATACCCCTGTCCCCGGTACATCGATCAGCATCTTCGTGATCAGTCCCCTGCGCAGTTTTTTCCACGTCTCTCCTGTAACGATTGCAAGAAATAACAACTTTTCCGATTCTTCCAGACCGAAATAATCCAGCACTTCACTCTGTGCCGTCCCCCTTCCGATCGTTTCCAGAAATACAGGAAGTCCGTACTCTTTAAAAAATGTCTGGAAATCTTTTCGTTTGTTTCTGTTCGTGATGGTCACCATCATATATACCTTGCTCATGAATTCTCCCTTACAACTCTATGATATCCGCATCCCCATATGCCTCCAATGGCAGTACTTTGACCGGCTCTGCGAGCATCTCTTCTTTATTCTTCTTACGCTCCTGATACTGATACACCACACCCAGGATCTGTATCGTGATAAGCGGTGTCATTGCTACCATTGCCACGACTCCGAATGCATCGGTTACTACATTTCCGCCAACGGCTTCACAGGCTCCCTGTGCAAACGGAAGTAAGAAGGTTGCCGTCATCGGTCCGGATGCAACACCGCCGGAGTCAAATGCGATCGCCGTAAATATCTTCGGCACGAATAACGTCAAGATTAGTGCCAGTGCATACCCCGGTACCAGAAACCACAGGATCGAGATACCTGTCAGCACACGTATCATCGCCAATCCAAGGGAAAATGCAACGCCAAGCGACAGGCTATATCCCATTGCTTTTCCCGGTATTGCTCCAGAGGTCAGCTCTTCTACCTGCTCCATCAGCACATATACCGCCGGCTCTGCCTTTACGATAAAGTAACCGATCAGCATACCGATCGGGATGATCACCCAGCGGTAAGGAAGCCCTGCGATCACCTGTCCCAGATAATTACCTACCGGCATAAATCCTACATTTACCCCTGTCAGGAATAATACCAGTCCAATGTATGTATACAGGATACCGACCAAATTTTTGATCAGCGTTTTCTTTTTTAATTTCAGGGATACCACCTGAAAGAATGTGAAGAACAGAATGATCGGAAGCAGTGAGCCACCGATTTCCTTCATATAATGTGGGATTCCGGACTCGAATAATTTCCATAATGCTACAGATGTCTCTGCATCCGGTATTACAGTCTCGGAATAGCTGCCACCTTGTGGATGATAGATAATACCAAGAAGCAGTACCGCCAGCACCGGGCCGATCGAACACAACGATACCAGACCGAAGCTGTCCGTCTCTGCGTATTTATCACTACGTACCGCAGAGAATCCGATTCCCAGTGCCATGATAAACGGTACCGTCATCGGTCCGGTTGTCACACCACCCGAATCAAATGCAATCGCCAGAAAATCCTTTGATACAAAAAAAGTCAGGATGAACACCACCGGATAAAAGATCAACAGCATATAGGACAGCGATTTTGAAAATAACATACGCAATACAGCGGCCACCAGAAAAATTCCGACTCCCACGGCAACCGCCAGAATCAGTGTCATATTTGATACCGAAGGTACCTGCCCGGCCAGCACCTGCAGATCCGGTTCCGATATTGTGATGATAAATCCAAGTACAAAACACAACCCGATGATCACCGGCAGCCTTTTTGACTGTGCGATCCGGGTTCCGATCCTCTCTCCCATCGGTGTCATCGACATCTCTGCCCCCAGTGTAAAGAACATCATTCCTACTATCAGAAGGATCGCTCCAATAATAAAAGCCATCAGAATGCCCGGCGGCACCGGTGCGATCGTAAAGCTTAATATCAATACGATCGCGATGATCGGCACCACCGCTTCCAATGACTCTTTTAATTTCTCTGATAATTTTGTCCGATATAAATTCAATAAATATTCATGCCTTTCTGTGTTAATTATTCTACAATTTTCTGACTATTCAATATATTCTTTATATTATCACAGAATTCCAATCCTATCTATTTTTCTACTGTTAAGATCTTGCTAAGAACGCTTACTCTGTAACCATATCCTTAGCAAATAATGCAGCTCCCAGTGCTCCACAAAGCTGTGCCTTATCGCTGATCACCAGTGTCGTTCCAAGCTTCTCTTCCAGTGTCTTCACCAGTCCCTGGTTCTTTGACACTCCTCCGGTCATCATATAGCGTTCCTCGCCGCCGACACGTTTTGCCAGTGCTGCTGTCTTAGACGCAACAGCCTTATTCAGTCCATGTACGATATCATCGGTTGCCTTATTCTGTGCGATCAGTGATACCACTTCCGATTCTGCAAATACGGTACACATGCTGGAGATTGTAATATCTTCCTTATATGACAGACCTGCCTTTCCCATATCGTCCAGACTCATTTCCATGGTTCTTGCCATCATCTCCAGGAATCTTCCGGTTCCGGCTGCACATTTATCATTCATGACGAAGTTGGCAACGGCTCCATTTTCATCCAGGCGGATGACCTTACTATCCTGTCCTCCGATATCAATAACGGTACGGACTTCCGGGTTCAGGAAATGTGCCCCTCTTGCATGACAGGTAATCTCTGTAATACTCTTATCTCCATCAGAAATGGCCGTTCTTCCGTATCCGGTTGTAACCATTGCATCGATGTCTTCTCTCTGAAGTCCCGCATCCTTCAGTGCTTCTTCCAGTGCACGCTCTGCTCCGATTGCTGCTCCCGCACCTGTCGGCAGGATGATCCCTGTCACGATATTTTGGTCTTTATCAAGAATTACTACATCTGTACTTGTTGATCCGCTGTCTATTCCGGCGAAATATCCTTTTCCCATCTTCAGTTCCTTCCCTTCCAGTTCTTCCATATTCATGCTCTCTGCAAATGCTTCTAATCTTGTCAGAAGCTGTCCGCTGCTCTGTACGGTATAATCCGATTCGATCTTCAAAAGTGGTACGGTCACATTCTGTTTGATCTGTGCGTATTCAAAACTGTAAAAATCGCAGAATTTCACGGTATGATAAATAATCCCCTTTAATCCCGGGTCATTGTATAATCTCTTTCTTCCACTGTGATCCATCATACGCATACATGGAATCTGTCCGAGAAGTTCTTTCGCATACCATACCATCAGTTCATCAAATTCCAATTCCTTTGGCGGCTCTGTCTCGCCCACCGAACGGTTGTTGACACAGGTATCATTTTCCACCGGATACGGCATACTCTTCTGCACCATATCGAAAAGTTCATTTCCCATACGTGCACCCAGCACACTGATATGCGGCTTTACAATGTGTTCCGGCTTCTTGAATGCTTGACGGAACTTTTCTTCATCAAATGTTGTGCCTTTATATTCTCCATATGCTTTCGCAAGACCTTTTAACTGCACTGCTGTACGTTCTCTGCTGCACTCTGCATCACAATGAAGCACATCGATCATATATAAGAAATCCAGTTTTCCACTGTCTTCCAGAATATCATAGACACTCCGGATCGTATCACAACAGTTGACCAGCACCAGTTCCTTTACCTTTCCGCTCATCACAGCTTCCAGAAGAGCCTTGCCGAATCCGCAGATGTTCGGATGCGCTATCTGATCCGCATGGTCAAAGCCCTGCGGCATCTCATTCAGGTTCTGGCATTCCCCGCCGAACGCTTCTAAGAGTTCGATTGGGGTATATTTACAGACATAATATGTTTTATTCATCGTGCAATTCCTCCTGTCTGTCCGTATTTTCATCCGTTTCTGTATTCAGCATCTCTAAGAATGCCCCGAGTCTGGTAGATGTCTGCCCTTCTCCGCCATGACTTCTGTCACATCCGTCGCCGTCCAGGATCAGAAGCGGGATTCCCTGTTCTTCGAATTTACGCTTGGCAAGCTGTGCTGCTCCAAGGGTATGCTTACATCCCCAGTGTCCGAACCAAACAGCACCGTCTGCTCCTGTCTCCTTTGCATGACGGATTCCTGCTTCGATTCTTCTGATCGCACTTCCATTTAATGCATGATACACCATACGTCTCGCCATCGCTTCATAAGGCTTCTCCGGATCAAAATCCGGCTCACAGACGTGACTCAGTTCACAGCCGACAATCTGTGCTTTTTCCTGAAAGCATAGCTCGTTCTTCACCGCATCAGACCAGAATGGGATCGTATGCATCCAGTAGATTTTCTTTCCTTTTTTTGCAGGAGCATTCTTTACGTCTTTCAAAAGGCGGTCCACATAATCCTCTTCTTCTTTTGTGCCAAGCAAAAGATTGTTGGTCATTCCCACATAAAGAGGCGTAACCAGATCTGCCGGAACATATTTATCTGCACTTTCTTTCTCATACTGTGCAAACTTCTCCAGTGTCCGTTTGCTTCTTCTCAGCCGTTCTGTTAATGCCTCGTCTGTAACCTTTTTACCCGTACATTTTTCTATAAACTCTTTCAGCTTCCGAAGCTGGTCTGCCACATACTGTACATTGTCCTCATTCTGCTGCATCGGGACATCAATTGCAAAGATTGGCACTTCATACATTTTCGCCAACTTTTTAAACGTCAGAAGGTTTGCATCACAGGTCAGGTTCGTGTACACAATGCACTTTGGTTTCGGAAGCACTTTCTTCTGTGCCGCCCCGATAAATGTCTTATGATAACTGCAAAGTGTCTCAGAAATTCCTGTATTTTCTGCCTGCTGTAAAAATGCTCTTTCTGCCTTTGATGCAGAAAGATAACAGGAAAATCCTTCCACATTATACGGATGGATTCCTGCCTCCTGCAACAGTTCGCAAGGAGTAAAGATGCTGACTATTGCACTTTCCTGTGGTTTTTCCAAAGGCATAAGCATCGTATCCATCATAAGTCTGGCAAGATACCGGTCTGCCGGCATCAGTCTTTTGTCCGGGGCAAACCGGAACTTCAGATTCTGTGCCTTCCATCCGGTCTTTAAAAGCCATCTGGCTCTGCCCGGATTCTCATTACTCCATTTTTCTATATAATTTCCATATGTTTCTATGATCTTCATGTTCTCATCCTCGTCTTACCCTGTTGTCTGTTTCCATTTTTCTTCCTTATTCAAGTATAAAAAACATTTAACATCATACTCTTCTTTTTTATAAAATGCAAATATACAGCAGCAATTTTCCGCAAATCTGCTGCTGTATATAGATATCAACGTATACTACCTTGTATTTTTTTGTTTTCTTTTTTCCCGTACAAGCACTAACACGAATCCGGCTATTCCAATCAGTGACAATACTTTTCCTGTTGTTGTTCCCGGTGCATGATAGATGATCTTCACTTCATGGTTACCACTTTCGATCTTACACCCCAGAAATGCCGTATTTACTTTTTGTATCTCTGTTTCTTTTCCGTCAATATAAATCTTAAAATGTTTATCATAAGGGATGGACGTAATAAACCATCCATCTTTCTTTACACGAATTGTCCCCTGGATCACGTTATCTTCTGTCTGCTTTTTGTCCACCTGGATTTCTGACTGATATAACAATTCTGACCGTTCCGGCAGACTGCCGAGATATGCCTGTACATGCCTTAATCGATATTTCCCTTTGCCAAATGTCACAGAAATATTATCTTCTCCATCCTTTAACGGCACTGCATAGATAAATATCTTATTTTCATTATAATATACATGATCTTTCGCGCTTAATTTGTTACGGATTCCGTTGATCCAGACTGCTACATCCTTATTCGGATGTGCGTTGTCTACCCGTAATTTCAGAAAAAGAACCCGATTCTTCTGTTTTTTTCCCTGTGCCGTTTCCATGCCACACTGTCCTTGTTGCGTTGTTTTCTGCTGTAGCTGTTGGATGGAAAATGTTGTCTTTTTCATCTTCTTTGCATGAATTCTCCAACCATCTTGAGTATCAGCCTTTTTCATGCTAACAGGCTTATAAGCTGTCATTATGTTCTGGTCTGAAGATTCCGTATGTTCTCCAACAACTGCATATTCCAAAAATGCCGTCTGATTATATGGAAATGCAAGTTTCTTATATTCCTCTTCCGTCATCACACGATCTGTTGCATACATGACCGGTGCTGCGTCTTTATTCTGATATATACCGGTTGTGCCGCATTTCTTAACCAGAGTATATCCTGGCACATCCGAATCTGATACGATATACCGCACTCCCATCATCCGTTGAAATACCGGATTTTTCGAAACAGACTGCATCATCCCATTGCGGAACGGTTCTTCCAGTCTAAATGTCTTCTGACGGAATGTCTGATAGTCCGGATTGTATGCCGATGAATAGATGGAAGTAATGTTCTGATCCACATCCCAGATCCGGTTTAAATCTGCTGCATTTTCATCATCACTTCCCATCTGTTCTGTACGGTAATATCCATCATCATCTTTCAATGCTTCTTTTACCGCCTGTCTATTCTGTTCTCCCACAACATCCCGGTACAATTTGCGGCTGACATATCTGTCCGGATTCATCTGATAAAAAGTGTTCATCGTGACTGCCAGACATATCACCGACGGCAGAGCCAGCATCAGAATCTCTTTCGCCTCTTTGTGGTATCTCTTCATCACACAATACAGCACGTAACAGATCAGAAACAGAATACTTTCTGCAAGCAGGACTTTCCATATACTTTTCCCTATGCCTTTCGAAACAAACTGATTCCTTGCTATATAAACGAATATCGTTGTGATGATATATGGAACGATTCCTGCAATAAAAGACAGTTCTCTTTTTCTGCACTTTTCCAGATAAATGCCAATCAGATAACAAAGCAATGGCAGAAACGGAATAAAGACTTTATCCCTGATATATAGTCCGCCATTCAATAAGTAAGCAAATACCGGAATCACAAGTACGATCACACATCCATATGTGAGTACCTTTTCATATACTTTCCGATACAACAATCCCGTGAGCAGAACTGTGATCACCAGTGTCGTAAGTCCGATTCCATAGATACTGTAAGCAAATCGTTCTACTGTGATCTGCGGAATAATAAAGGAAGCAAGCGATATATTCTGTCCTTTACTTCTCCCTCCTGTCAGCGCAAGTGCCGTTGGTACCAGAAAGAAACTGCCCATAAGTACTGCCAGAAGCATTGGTCGCACGAAACACAATCCATCTATCAAAAAAGTGCTGACCGTAACCCTGCATTCTTCTCTTTGTTCAAAATACCGGTGCAGGCCATAAAGAACCAATGCCAGCATTCCACCAATACTGAAATAAAAACTGGTCATGATCATCAGAAATACACTGATTGTAAAAAGGCCACTTTTTTCTTGCTCAAAATACCGGTCCACACCTATGAGTGCCAGACATAAGAACGGCATATAATCCACAAACATGATCTGCCCGCTGTACTGACCGATCATCGGTCCTGCCAGCAGGAACATCAGTGACAGGATAAAAGCAGTGCCTGCATCCGTCTTTCTGCTTTTCAGCCAGTAATAAAACAGCAGTACCGAAGCAGTCAGACCTGTTATGCTGACCGCCATGATGTAATCCGACATTTTCACAAACGGAAGCAGATATGACGGCAGAATCAACGGACTATATAGTCCGTAATAAGCAAAATGATAAATATTCTGGCCGCCGCCCAGATTCGCCGCAAATTCGGGAAATAACTTTCCGGTTGCATAAAACTGCTGCCGGAAATAATCCGGCAGCACACTATGCTGACTGAGCCAGTCTACCTTTGCTCCAAAGATTCCATATCTGCCCACAAACATCCGGCAAAAAAAGAGTGTTAAGCCTGTAAGCAGCAGGTAAGGAATGTATCTCTTAACCTTGTCCATAACTCTTCCTCCGCAGATTTTGTGATAATGGCATCATCATGATCCGCTGTTCTTCTTTACTGGGATCCTTTAACAAGTATACAGGCCGGTTCTTTACTTCCAGGTATGTCTTGGCAAGATACTGTCCCAGAATTCCGGTACACAGAAGCTGTACACCACCCACGCCAAACAAGATACAAACCATCGATGGCCATCCGGCCACCGGATCTCCCCAGATTAATGTACGGACTACGATCGCAACAATCATCAGGAATGATAATCCGCAGAACAAAACTCCCATATACGCTGCAATCGACAGCGGAACTACAGAAAATCCCGTGATTCCCTCCAACGAGTAAATGAATAATTTCTTTACATTCAATTTTTCTTCTCGCTCTCGATCCAGTGTCTCTTTCAAGTCCTCAAGACTTGCAGACAGTTCTGTCGAGTTGATCGGCTTCAACATATATTCTTTGATTTCTAAATGCACCGCTTCCTTTGCATACTCAAATTCATCGAAACCGGTACAAATCATAATGTAAATATTCGGATAATCCTCGTTCAGTCTTCTCGCAAGCTGCAACCCGTTCATGTAAGGCATCTTAATGTCCGTAAGCACAACGTCCGGCTGGAGCTTCTCCACAAGCTCTAATGCTTTCACGCCGTTCGTTGCACTGCCCACAACCTTGAATCCAAGATCATTCCAATGAATCTTTTGCTCCATAATATCAATAACTTCCACTTCATCATCTACCAGAAGTACTTTATAACGCTCCATACTAATCCCCTTTACTTCCTTTGGTCATTCTGCCTTTTATTATAGCAGAATATGCCCTCGTGCAACATAGTTTTTATAGTTAATGATAATTTATGCCCGGGGGAAGCGCTGGCCCCCAAGACAACACCAATCAGCCCTCTACGCACACACAAAAAAGGAAGCTGCACTACCTGAACCAACCATACGGTTACACTCAAGCCATGAACCAAATCCATAAAGGATACCAGCAAGGATAAATGCTCCCATTGTTACTTTGAATACGGAAATACCAGAAACTGCTGCTGCTTCCGGGTTTCCACCTACAGCGTAGAGGTTTTTACCAAATGTTGTTTTGTTCCAGATGAACCATACGATTGCAACTGCAGCTACAGCCCAAAGTACGATTGTCGGGAATCTTCCAGCCTGTGGAATGAACATTTTCGGAATCTCTGAATCAATCGCACCGAAGGAAACACCTTTTGTTGCGTATGTTACAAGACCGAAGATGATAAGCATGTTCGCCATTGTAGAAATGAACGGATGCATCTTAAATCTTGCCATGAAGAATCCAGCGATCATAGAGAATACAGTTGTCAGGATTACACAAACGCCTAATGCTAATAAAGCTTTCGGTACCGGAGCCATCTTTGAGAAGTCAAATACATGTCCGAATACTGTACCTGTGTTGATTCCGTTATGCATGATGATTGTAGATGTTACCATACCCATACCAACCATACGTCCTACGGAAAGGTCTGTACCTGTTAAGAGGATCAGTCCTGCAACACCAAGTGCTAAGAACATACGAGGTGAAGCCTGCTGTAAAATATTCAAAATGTTAGTTGCTGTAAATAACTGTGTATTCTTTACGATTGGTGTAATGATACACAGAGCGATGAAGATTAAAATGATTACAATGTAAAGACCATTCTTGTATAAGAACTGTGCTACATTGAAAGAATATTTATAGTTTTCAATCTTCTGTGCATACTGCTGAGAAAGTGTAAATTCAGACATTCTCAGAAGGTCGATCAAATGGAATTTGTGCATATATGCATCATGTTTTCTGTCTTTGATTTCCTGTACTCTTGACTCGTGAGTCATTTCCGCATCAAAGAGGTGATTCTTTAATACATATTTCTCAGCTTTAATCTCTTCAGAGTCTTTCAGAGCTGCAACTTTTTTCTTGTGCTCTTCCTGAAGTTTCATTTTAACCTTAGCGTATCTGCTCTCTTCGTCCTTCATCTCAGTTTCGCAGCTCTTAGCTACGATATTATAATAGTCGTTATTATAATGTTTAGCGAGATATCCTTCAGCGTCAGCAATCAGCTTGTTGATCGTTGCTTTGTTTTTATTTTCAACAGCAACTGCTTTTTCAAGCTCTTTCTTGCTGTTAGCAATAATCTTAGAACTCTCTTCTTTGCTTAAGTTTTTATCTTCTTTTGCGATTGCGATCTGGTTCTTTAAAGTATTCACTTTATCTGTACCTT
>ERZ773162.2569-NODE-2569-length-11236-cov-3.106162_pt1 | contig 11236 bp, 5 predicted proteins | sample MGYA00511113_ERZ773162 | MGnify/ENA primary metagenome ERZ773162 (study PRJEB29015, sample SAMEA2737807) | human gut metagenome | biome: human gut; feature: human-associated habitat; material: faeces | place: China | collected 2012 ... | reverse complement strand
GACTGTAGTAATCCGACGGACAGACAGGCATAATTGAAAGAATGAAAACGTTTAGTCCGGCTAATGAAACGATTTAGAAAACTCAAAAAACTCGTTATCTTTTCCAAAAACGTCCTTGTCTTTTGGGAAGTGCATCATTTCACGTTAGTACGCGTAAGCCTGTACGTACGTATGCGTAGGTCTGTACGTACGTCCGCATAGCCTCACGCTTACGTATGTATATCCTCATGCAGACGTACGTGTAAAAAGAGGGTTCTGACACGGGGATGAATCTGCAAGTTTTGTCTCAATATCAGAATAAGCAGGGGTGCTTCTGTTTCTTATAAAATTCAAAATCCGGTACAACCTCTGCTGTCCCGGATTTTACCTTACGCTTTTCACAAAGAGCAAGTTTCTTCTAACATCTTTTATTGTACTGTTTGTTCACTTGTTGTTCATCTGTTTCCAAATATAGCATTATCTTTTCTTTTTTTAGAGACTTCTTTCAGGTTGGCACCGGCTTCGGCAGAACCCAGGCTCTGTGCCTTCTTGAAATTAATCTCAGCTTGGTCGAGGTCTCCCTGCAACAGATTCAGCACGCCTCTGTTGTTCAGCGTTGCACTCGCTTGTGCATCAGCCTTATCCAGATAACGGGCTGCCTGTTGCAAGTCACCTCGTTGGAGTTCGATGGCGGCAGCGTTTATATTCGCTGTTGGGTCATCAGGGAACATGCGCACTGCCACATCGAACACTTCGTTGAATTCCTTACTGCCTTTGGCATAAGTCTGAGCCACCAGATACATTTCCTGCAAGCTCAACTGTTGAGGACGTGTCTTTATGATTTGTTTCGCTTCTTCTACATTGAATCCGCGCACCACATAGCGCACCGTGTAGTCCGAATGACGCAAGCCCGGATAGCAGTCCTGCAACAGTGAAGCATAAATCTTGCCACCATCCAGCGCCTTGATGCGTCCTTCCTTGAGATCCAAATCATTTTCATCCTTATCTATTATGAACAGTATTTCGTCTTTGCGCGGCAAATTGCTCTTTGCCACATAGTCACGCAGGCCGTCCCAGTCTTCGGCTACAGAATTCACCCGGAACAGGTCTGACTTGAAACCGTAAGAGTCCATCACATATTTTTTCAATGCTTCAGCACGGCCTTGAGCCAAACGAGCGTTGGAGGCGTAACGACCTTCGGGAGATGCATAGCCGGTGATGTCTATCTCGGTAATCTGCGTATTGGCATCGTTCTTCACCACATCTACCGTTGCCTTAATCTTTTCGAGTTCGGAAGGATTGCGGCGGTATTCGGGATAAATCTTTGTCTGGTTCACCGGGAAGTCAAGATAGGCACGACCTTCTTCGGCACGGTTCTTGACAGCTTCGACAGCCGGAGAAACAAAAGCAACAGTCGGCTGCATGATGTAACGTTCCAAATCGGCACGGATAATGAAAGCATTGCTTTCTTCTTTTTGGCAGTCGGCACAACCACGCACATCGGCAAGCAGTTCAAGCTCTGCACCGTTCATCCATTTTTCGTAAGGAATACGCACCGAGTAATTCACCGTCTGTGATGTTCCGTTCTTGCGGCGCAACACCGAGAAGGCATCCACAGGAATTTTATGCTCACGCTGCTGCACAATACTACGCGTGCGACCATATACCCGGATGGCAGGCAGCACCTTGTTATAACTGTTGTCCCGAGTCTTCAACACCGGAGTAAGTGTAGCCACACGGTTGGAAGAGAGTTGCATATCGGCCGGAAGGGTAACATCCATTCCTATCATCACCCGGCCGTTGTCACCTATCAGGATAGAAGGATTCGCAACCTGAACCCGGCTGCCGCACAGGTTCTGCGCACCTGCCGGAAATACCGGCAGCAACAATGTTAAAAGGATATAGCGTATCAGTTTCATAATCCGTTTGTTTTTAGAATATATAAATAAGGTTGAGGGCAGCCTTGGTAGGGCCGAAATAATTCTTATGGGATTTCTCTACCATGTCACCGCATTCTTCACACTCATATTTCTTATAACGCACATAAGCATAACCGATGCCGATGGTTGCTCCCAGATTCCAATGACGTCCCAACACAAACTGGTAACCGTAACTGATACCGCCGCCATAGAACTGACCCTTATAGCGAAAGTCTTTTAAATCATCAAAAGGTGAAAAAGGCAAATCGATGCCGGTGGTATGATAAGCACCTCCCATCAAATGAGCACCAAAGAAGTGACCGTTGAATTTATCACAAAGCCAATAGCGGAGTTCGGGTTGAAGCATTGCCAGTTTCAGCATTTTGCTATCACTATATTTCCATGGATTGTAGTACATGGGCACATCCAGAGTCAGCTTCTTGCTCAAACCTACTTCTACCCCCAAATTCGGTATAGCAACTGCATCCATCGCCACATTGGTCTTAACGGCTATCTGTCCATACATATATAAGGAAGAAGCCAACAGACACATCAATACAAATAAAGTTCTTCTTATTACCATATTCATTTCACCTAAAGTTGTTTTCTACTGTTGCAAAGATAAACTCTATTTTTTTAACAGGAAGTTGGCGAATCAGTCTTTATTAAGAGGTAGTTTCAGCAAAATGCAAGGTAGTCCGAAAATCAATTTACCCCTCATCGGAATAAAGTATCGGGGAATTGTTCACGAAGAATTATTTATTGGGACGAAAGAAACACCGATGGTGTTTTCTTCATCACCCACCTGTGTTTCATTCATTATGAATAATCCATCGTTTCACACTCAAAACACCCCCGCTCCATTCAATCAGAGGCATTTTATTCACAGGAAGAGGGTATTTTCTTCAAAAAATCTTTGAAATAATTTGTTTATTTGAAAATAATACCTACTTTTGAGGCGAATGATAATGGGTCAATCATTCAAACGTATAAAAAAATAATAAAAAATAGTTCTATAAAGGCAATTCATTTATTGATTGCTACACTCATCATGATGAGTTTGGCATCCTGCACAGCAGAAAGTAGTGACCCCGTTGACAACTCAAGTTCAACGTATTTTTTGGAAAGAACGTATGGCGCCAGAAGTGTTACATACGAGGAAAACAATTCTGACAATTTAAATCTAAACGATTTACCTGCTATCAGTTTAAAGGAGGCAGATGAAATCTTATCGAACCTTCGCAAACATACCAATGCGAAAGAAGAACATAATGTATTGGCTGCCGATAAAGGCAATCAGACTTTACTGAAAGTGATTACCAGCCAGACAATCAATGGTAAGTACACCTTTACAATTCAGCTCAACCTTACCGGCTATGCCGACGGTGACTTATATTACAACGGATATAATGCTGAATGCAGTTCTTCACTCATGAAATGGTATGTGAAAGGATTCAGTTTGGCCAGCGACAACAGTGAAGGCAACTTCATATTCCAATCGGAAAGCTATATTTATATGAAGGTGGCAGACAACGGAATCAAATATATGCAGATTCCTGTCAGCATCCGGGGCACTTATAACCCGAAAAGCCATGACGCTTCATTCACTTATAAACTATAGGTATCAGATTCTATAAATCAATCAGGGCTGAAAAGATTGTGAGGTGATATTAAGCTTTATGAAGGGAAGGAAGAAGCTGTGTATGTAATAGGTGTACATGGGTTCTTCACTTCCTTTCTTTTGAATTATTATTTAACGTATGGCACTTCAATGGTATTTCATTCAATCATAATATATTGATTAACAGCAAATAGATAAAACAATGAATGATATACCCCCTATCAAGACAGATGTATACCCTCTGACTTATCCGACTTTTTAAAAAGTTTCTAACCTAAAACGTTGATTATAACATAATAAAAGCCTATTTTTGCAGTTATCCTTAAAATAGTCTAAGAAACATGATATGAATACATAGCATTGTTAAGTGCACTATATTTAAATGAATGAAGGGGAATATGAAAAGAAGCGGAACATTAACAACACCGGTTACGGGACTACTTATAATTGTCCTGCTGATGGGTATGGAAATAACCAAGGCACAAAGTTTTTTCCGACAGACAGGAATCCAGTTATTGACTAAACAAGAGGGATTAAGCAATAATACCTTGACCGAAATCCATCAGGACAAAGACGGATTTTTATGGTTGGGAACAGATGTCGGCCTGAGCCGATACGATGGAATACACTTCCACAACTACAATTCGGCAGACAAAGAACCATATTCCATTACCGGCATTTATGAGACTTCCGACAAAATGCTTTGGTCACGGATAGCGAACATGAACAGGTTATCGTGTTTCAACAAAATGAAAGGATGCTACATGTCACTTTTATCGTCCACCCCGGAAGTGTTGACAGACATTTTGGACTTATGTGTGACAAAAGACAAAATATATGCCATCACCTCACAAGGAGTGGCAGAACTGAAAACCGAATATGAGACAGACGAAGTAAGCATTACACCTAATCTACTGCCGAATATAAAGGGGATTCCATTCAAATTCTATGGTTGCGACAATAACCTCTATATACTTACCCGCGAAAACAAACTTATACTCTATAATCTGACAGAAAAGAAAAGTGAATCTTTGGACTGCGCCGAACTAGGAATTACTAATGCAGAAGATATTTGCAATATACATATATATAATAAGTACTTATGGATTTGCAGCCACAACAACGGAGTAACCTGCTATGACACAACCACAAAAGCTACACGCAAACTGAACAAAAGCACCCCCATAGTGCAGGATGCATGTATCCGCGATATTATACAAGCAGATGACACAACGTTTGTAATGGCATCAGGCACCTCGTTGGCTTTGATAAAATTTGAAAATAAAGATTATCTGAAAGCTCCCTTTAAAACCATCGACCTGATTGAAAATGACAGTTATTACGAACCTATCATCAAAAACAGAATTACCCGCATTTATCTCGATAAACAGAACCAAGTGTTATGGGTCGGCACCTTCGGAAGAGGACTGCTGAAATTAAATCTGCTGGGAGATAATGTAAACCGCATCCAACTGGATAACGACATAAGATCTCTCAATGGAATAGCAGAAGACAGCAACGGATTTATATGGCTGGCCACCGACAACAAGGGGATATATAAAAGTCAGACAAAAAACCTCTCGCCAAATATACAGTTCGTACCATGGGCAAAAGCGGAAAAGAACGGCAATTACTGCTTGTTCAAAGACAAAAACGGACACCTGTGGTTTGGAGATGAAAAAGGAAATATTCTCCTGATGAATCCCACTACCAATGAAACAGTCTCCTTTCATCCCCAACCGGAAGCAACAGAAAACCAAGTCTCTGCCATTAAAATACTTTTCCTCAACTCGCGCAACGACTTATGGATTGCAACGGAAAATGCATTGATAGTATACGACTATCAGGGCAAAAGCTGTTTGGCATATATGCCTTATACAAAAGAAATTGAGAAAATAACCGCCATTTGTGAGGATGGAGACGGCACCATGTGGCTGGGAACAGAAAAAGGACTGTTTCAGGCAACCCGAGAAGGCAAAAAAGTGACACTGAACGGAGGATACGAACAAAAGAGCAGTCTGACTCCGGGTAAAGTTATGACTATCTATATGAATAACTACAACCAACTATTCGTATCATACGCCAACAAGATTATACAAATAGACGGAAAAGAAAAAAACGTTGTGTCTACCATGCTTCTTAACCAAGACCTACCCAACGGACACATCGATTGCATGATAGACGACAGAAACGGCAATACATGGCTGGGCACCAACTCGGGCATTATAACAATCAACAATAAAAATAACTCTTTCTACTTATATGCTTTTCCGGAAAACTACTATCAGGTTTGCCGGCTGAACAACGGAAAATTATTGTGGGTAAACTCTACGGGGCTGCTTTACTTTGATCCCCGGATGCTGAAAGAAACTTCCAGCAAGCATAAATATTATATCGCTGACATCAATGTAAATTATAATAAGGTGGAAATAGGCGAAAAAATAAACGGACAAGTTATTTTGGACAAACCGGCACATTTAATAGACCGACTGACCTTGAACTACAACAATAACAATCTCGTGTTTTATTTGAGCGACTTGCGTTACAGCACTTCCCCCAATAAAGTGGAATATCGCCTGCTGCCCAATGATAGAAAATGGCATTTCGGTGATTATGACCAAGTGAGGTTGAGTAACATTGAGCCGGGAGACTACGTACTCGAGATAAAGCCTTCCTATCCGATGGAAGGAAATGAACAAATCACCCATATTGCCATCACTGTAGGTAAGTATTGGGCCACCACCGGATGGGCAATTACCGGCTACATACTTATCATTATGGGAAGCATATTCCTGACTTGGCTCTACTTTAACAGCAAAGCACTGAAACGACAGATGTATAAAGAAAAAGAAGTGCGAATGAAAGAACGTCTGGAAAAAGCTACGGAAATAAGAGCAGAAGAGAAAAAGAACCGGCAAATGCGTGACCAAATCAGCTATATGCTGGCACGCGAATTGAGAACCCCTCTGTCACTGGTCACTGCACCGCTGAAAGAAATGATAAGCAACTCGGCTTTACCGGAATCGTTCCTGCAGAAAGTAAAAGTGGCCTATCGTAACTCAATCTGTATGCAGGATATCTGTAACCAATTGCTCAATATTCATCAGGAAGAAAACTACGGTCCTACCCTGAATGTAGCTCCATATACGGCGAGCAGAATAGCCGATGAAGTGGTGCGGGCTTCGTATGAATTGCTGAATGTCAGCCCCATCAATCTATATTACGACAAGGACAACAAGATAAATACGGAAATATGGATTGACCGGCAAAAAATTATGTTTGTCCTCAGGAATATAATGTCGAATGCATACCGCCATATTTCTTATGCCGGTGCCATCCGCTTTGTCGTCAGCATCACAAGTCTGAAAGGAAAAGAGTACTGCCTTTTCACCATAGAAGACGATGGAAAAGAAGTGATAGAAGAATCATCTGTCACCTATCTGGGAGAAGACAGGCATATCTTGCCGAGTAACTATCTGCATCCTGAACTGGGTATTGAAATTATGAGAAGAACGGCACTCGATCACCATGGAGATATTCAAATCAAACAAGACAAAGAAATAGGTACTTCCGTCACCTTATATATTCCGCTAGGCAAAGAGCATTTTAAAGGAGAAGAATATGTCGTATTTGTCAAACCGGAACATATACAGATAGATGACAGCCGGGCAAAGATTATCACTGTGGAGGATAAAAAGAAACAAGAGTTGCAAGACAGTATCATCCCCCGACCGATTGAAAGCCCTGAAACAAAATATAAAATACTCGTTATCGAGGACCATGCGGATATCCGGCTTTATCTGAAAGTGTTATTCGGTGGGACCTATAACATTATCATGGCAGAAAACGGTGAAGAAGGAGTAAAAGTTGCCCGCAAAGAGATACCCGACCTGATTATTACCGATGTCATGATGCCTGTTATGGACGGATTTGAATGTTGCCGCATCTTAAAAGAAGATTTGAAAACCTGCCATATCCCTATCATCCTGCTGACAGCATTGGTAGGTGACGAAGACGTGGTGAAAGGTATCGAACTGGGCGCCGATGATTATATCTTGAAACCGTTCAATCCGGAGATTCTGCGCACAAAAGTAAAACGGCTCATCAAGAGCAGAGTGGAGTTGAAACAAATCTATACCAAACTGCTGATGCCGTCTATCAACGCTATCGGAGATATTCAAGAAGAAAACGACATAGCCATAAAAATTGAAGACCCATTCGTCACACAAATCCTGAAAATTATAAATGACAACCTGCAAAACCAGGAGTTCAATGTGAAGAAACTCGCCGAAATGCTAAATATGAGTCAGCCTACCCTCTATCGGAGAGTGAAGCAGCTTACCAACTTTACCATTATAGAGCTGGTAAGAGGCGTGCGCCTGAAACGCTCGGCAGAGCTGCTACGAACTAAAAAATATAGTGTGCAGGAGGTAGCCGAAATGGTAGGCTATAACGACATTCCAACTTTCAGAAAGCACTTTGTCGATTTCTATGGAACGACTCCGTCTACATTTAACAGCAAAGAAGAGACCGAAGATAAAAAATAAACGTTAACAGCCAAATATTTTTTCAACTAAAAATCGTACCTTTGCAGTCAAATATTAGGTATAGTATGCAAGACATTAGAAACATTGCCATCATCGCCCACGTAGACCACGGAAAAACAACGCTCGTGGACAAGATGATGTTGGCGGGACATTTGTTCCGCAATGACCAGACCAATGGGGAACTGGTATTGGATAACAATGACTTGGAACGTGAGAGAGGTATAACCATCCTTTCGAAAAACGTTTCAATTAACTACAAAGGAACAAAAATCAATATTATTGATACTCCGGGACACGCCGACTTCGGTGGTGAAGTGGAACGTGTACTCAATATGGCCGATGGATGTATCCTGTTGGTAGATGCGTTTGAAGGCCCGATGCCTCAAACTCGCTTTGTGCTCCAAAAGGCTTTACAACTCGGTTTGAAACCGCTAGTGGTAGTCAACAAGGTCGATAAACCCAATTGCCGCCCGGAAGAAGTATATGAAATGGTGTTCGACTTGATGTTCAGCCTCAACGCCACAGAAGAGCAGCTGGACTTCCCGGTTATCTACGGTTCTGCCAAAAATAACTGGATGGGCACCGACTGGAAAACTCCGACCGATAACCTGACAGCATTGCTGGATGCTATCATCGAACATATTCCTGCTCCAAAACAACTGGAAGGTACTCCACAAATGTTGATTACCTCTCTGGACTATTCATCATATACCGGACGTATCGCTGTGGGCCGCGTTCATCGCGGAACATTGAAAGAAGGTATGAATATCACTTTGGCAAAACGTGATGGTTCGATGGTGAAGTCTAAAATTAAAGAAGTACATACATTCGAAGGATTGGGACGTAAAAAAACCGATGCTGTATCATCGGGCGATATCTGCGCCATTATCGGTGTGGACGGTTTTGAAATCGGAGATACAATCTGCGATTACGAAAAACCGGAACCCTTGCCACCCATTGCCATCGACGAACCTACCATGAGTATGTTATTCACTATCAATGACTCTCCTTTCTTCGGTAAAGAAGGTAAATTTGTGACCTCGCGCCACATCCACGACCGTTTGATGAAGGAACTGGATAAAAACTTGGCATTGCGCGTTCGCAAAAGCGAATTGGAAGACGGTAAATGGATAGTATCAGGACGTGGTGTATTACACCTCTCTGTCTTGATTGAGACAATGCGTCGTGAGGGTTACGAGCTTCAGGTAGGACAGCCGCAGGTTATTTTCAAAGAAATAGACGGAGTGAAATGTGAGCCGATAGAAGAACTCACGATCAGTGTTCCCGAAGAGTTTGCCAGCAAAATGATTGATATGGTAACTCGCCGTAAAGGTGAAATGACCTCCATGGAATCTCAGGGAGATCGTGTCAATATTGAATTTGATATGCCTTCACGTGGTATTATCGGCTTGCGCACCAATGTATTGACAGCTTCTCAGGGAGAAGCGATCATGGCACACCGTTTTAAAGAATATCAACCCTACAAAGGTGATATCGAACGCCGTAGCAACGGTTCTATGATTGCAATGGAAAGCGGTACGGCTTTTGCTTACGCTATCGACAAGTTGCAAGACCGCGGTAAATTCTTTATCTATCCGCAGGATGAAGTATATGCAGGTCAGGTAGTGGGCGAACATGTTCATGAAAATGACCTGGTCATCAATGTGACCAAATCAAAGAAACTGACCAATATGCGTGCATCAGGTTCGGACGATAAGGCTCGTATCATTCCACCCGTAATCTTCTCATTGGAAGAAGCACTGGAATATATCAAAGAAGACGAATATGTAGAAGTAACTCCAAAAAGTATGCGTATGCGTAAAGTAATTTTGGATGAACTGGAACGTAAAAGAGCAAATAGAGGATAAAAGGAAATTGCTATATATCAAAGAGAGGCGGCTTACTGTTGAACCGCCTCTCTTTTTTTATTATTCCATCTTTATGGTTTTATTACGTACTCTGCGAAGTATATTCTGCATATCATATACTACTTCAGGATGCTGTGATGCCACATTAGCGCGTTCATTTATGTCTTTCCTCATATCATAAAGCTGGGGAGTGCTTAAATTACCGGTTTCAATTTTAGGTCCCCACTGTATCATTGCAGGACCATCATTCGGCTCAATATATTTCCAGTCTTTGGTACGAACAGACAACACGTGATTAGAAGCAAGCTCAATTACCCAAGGACGGTCTTCATCATCTGTTCCCAGCAAATTACCGATGCGATTGTAACTATCAGGAGCACTACCTTTTGGAAGTCTGGCATTGACCAATGCCCCCAAAGACGCCATCCAGTCAATTTGTGACATCAAGACATCCGACTCACGATTTTCCTTAATCTTCTTGGGCCAACGCACGATAGCAGGAACGGCGGTACCTCCTTCGAATGCACTGTATTTATTCCCTCTCCACGGACCGGCAGGACTATGCCCGTTCAACAACTCTTCTGCTTTATCATCATAACCATCATCTACCACAGGACCATTGTCACTGGACAGGATAATCAATGTATTTTCCGCCAGCCCCAGTTTGTCGAGCGTTTCCATAATCTGGCCTACCGACCAATCAAACTGTACAATAGCATCTCCGCGTACACCCATCGGGTTCTTTCCACGGAAGCGGTCGTGCGGGAAACGAGGAACATGAACGTCATTGGTTGCAAAATACATAAAGAAAGGCTCATCTTTATGCTGTTTGATGAAGTCAATGGCATGAGTAGTAATAGAATCGGCAATATTTTCATCTTTCCAAAGAGCTTTACCACCGCCTTTCATGAAACCGATACGACTGATACCATTCACAATAGACATATCGTGTCCGTGACTCGGTTTCTGATTATAGAGCAACTCGGGATGATCAGCACCGGTAGGCTCACCCGGAAAATTTTGTTTATAACTAACCTCTATAGGAGCAGAAGGATCATAATTTGCCACTTTACCGTTTTCTATGAATACACACGGAACACGGTCGGCTGTTGCTGCCATGATATAATGATAATCAAACCCTAAATCCCCTAAAGCAGCAGGAAGCGGAGCATTCCAGTCTTGTTGGCCCGTTTTATCTCCCAGCCCCAAATGCCATTTACCGATTGCACAAGTAGTATATCCCGCATTTTTAAACATATCTGCCATAGTATACTGCTCGGGGCGTATAATCATTCCTGCATT
>ERZ773162.2568-NODE-2568-length-11238-cov-3.817580_pt1 | contig 11238 bp, 5 predicted proteins | sample MGYA00511113_ERZ773162 | MGnify/ENA primary metagenome ERZ773162 (study PRJEB29015, sample SAMEA2737807) | human gut metagenome | biome: human gut; feature: human-associated habitat; material: faeces | place: China | collected 2012 ... | reverse complement strand
TACAATAATTTTATTTGCAGTTAAAAAATTTAGGTGATTTATTTGGTAGTTTTGGAGAATTAAACTTACTGAGAAATAAATATGGAAAAAACTCAACATTTGACACATTAAGCAGTACACTACAACAGTCTTTTAACGAGTCTTTTAAAGTTGGAAAAAATGGAATTAGTGAATTTTCTACAGAGCAAATTAAAACTAAAGCATCTGTAATGGGATTAAATGATGCGTTGACAAAACAAGCATTATCTCTTGCAAATGACGCTGGTTTATATCAAAAAGCTGCGGCAGGCAATCTTACATTTAGTAAGGCTATAGAATTAAATATAAATAATGCAAGCGATTTAGTTGACGCATTGATGAGTAGTAATTCTGAAGTCTTAAAAAAATATCAAGATTCCGACATTGCTACGAAGATAGTTAATTCAGGTGAAAAAGGCAGCGCGGCATATAATGAGTTTGTTAAAGATCTCATTGATAATAACCAAGATTTAGGTGACTCAATCGTTGAATTAGTACCCAAAGTAGAAACTACAAAATCCGCATTTTCTGGTTTATCAAACTATTTTAAAGGTCTTCTTGCTACATTTACAAACCCAATTTTCCTTTTAACCACAGCGGTTACTGTAGGCGTTGCGGCATGGCAAGGCTACAATCAATCTGTCCAGGAATCCATTCAGCACACGAAAGACTCCATAGAAGAGATAGAGGAACGTAATAAGTCTATTGATGACAATATTAGTAAAGCACAGGAATTACGGGATTCTCTTGATTCTGGTACTCTTACAGAGCAAGAAGCTTATAACGCGAAAAGTCAGTTACTTGATATTCAGAGTCAATTATCAGATTCTTATGGAGAACAGGCGGATGGAATCGATCTGGTAAATGGCAAGCTAGATGATCAGATCGAGAAGATGCAACAACTCAAAGTTGAAAATGCTAAAAGCTGGTTGAATGATTCAGATAATGAAAAGAATTACGAAAAAGCTAAAAAGAAAATGACCAAAGATGATTATGAGTCATTCTTTGGTAATACACCTACTTTAGCTATGCTCGGATCGGAACCACAGAAATCTGAATATACAAATTCTGATACCTATAAAGAGATGCTCAAACGTTACCGGAACAGTAAGTCTCAGATCGAAGAAATCCAGAAAGCGGCAGAAAAAGCTGGACTAAAACAGTACACAAGTACAAGCACAGGTCAGTTCCAGCTCGGTTTTGAAAATGAAACAGTAACAGGAGCAGACGAAAAATTAAACTCTTTCCTTGCTACTGTTAAAGAACTGAAACGGCAGTTTGAGGACGAGGGTAAGAATACTGATTACTTTGATAATATCATCAGTTCCGCGGAAGATGCAGAATCTTCTTATAAGGATATTTTGGATAAGCATCAAGAAGTATATCAAGAGTATCTGAAAAATTCCATGCTTGCAGAAGGTTACGGTAACAATAAACCAGCAACTGTATATCAGCAATATGCGGATGCAGTGGACAAATATAACGAAGCTTTGCAAAGTGGAGATACTTCTAAAGTTGAAGAAGCAAAGACTGCATTAGATGGAGTAAAAGCATCCGTAGATAATATTGTCAGTAGAGATTCCGGAAAAAAATACAAGGAACTGTTTGATGAGATTGCAGATGGTATTGACACAGCATCCGAAAAGACTTATGAGTTCAAAGAACGCTTATCCGGCAGAGGTGCAGATAAATTAAACAATATTGTGCTTTCAAAGCTAAAAGAGCTGAAGAACTACACTGATATTGACCTCAAGAGTATCAATCTTGATACAAGTGATGTTGTTGCTGGTAAAGATGCTCTACGCATGGCAGTAAACGAAGCAATGGATCTTGACATTGTTTCCGATGATTCTGCTGAAAGTGTGGCAAAAGTTGTTGATCTTCTTACAGATATGGGCATGACCGCGACCGTATCCATGAATCAAGTGGATGATTCCTTCTCAGAAGTTAATACTACCATTCAGCAAGCGCAAGCAAATCTGGAAACACTCAAGACGATTATGTCCGAATCTGTTTCGGGAGCAGGAATTTCTGCTGATAATGTCAAAGCATTTAAAGAGATGTTCGGAGATGATGCAGAACGTGCTCTGGAGAAAACGGCAGACGGATATCATATCAACCGTGAAGAACTTGCAAAACTACAGGCACAACAATCACAGATGAACAAAGCGGATTATCTTTCCGGTTTGGCAGATCAACAGGAAGCTTTGAGACAAATCGAGGAGCAGATCGCCGATGCAATGGTAAAAGGTCAAGATGTCAGCGGCTTACAGGCACAGCGCGAAGGTATTTTGGATAATATTTCCTCTCTGGAAGATCTAGCATATCAGTATCAAACTGCTACTTCTGCTTATCAACAATGGCAGGATGCTATGTCCGGTGGCGAAGAAGGTAATATGTATGATTCCATCCAGGGTAATATGGAATCCATTAAAGATCTATATGATAAGGGACTTGTAGGAGAAAACAAATTCCGCGAGTTTGTTGACCTTATGTCCAATAAGGATCTGACCAATGCCAGTGTAGATGAAATTGTGACTGCCTATGAAGAATCCTATCCGAAGATGGAGCGTTACTTCACAGAAGGACAGGAAGGATGTCAAGCATTCTTACAAGATATCTCTAACCTTAATTCTGAATGGGCGCACATGAACGAAGATGGCTCATGGGATATTAACTTTGGTGTCGGAAACGATCAAGAGATTGCGGATGCACTTGGAATTGATGTGGAAGCTGTACAATCAGTACTAAGAAAACTGCATGATTTTGGCTTTGACATCGACCTCGATCAGCCGGTTAAATCTCTGGAACAACTAAAGACAGAAGCTCAATCAGCCAAAGAAGCTCTTGATGGAATGGGTGAAACTTCTCTTGATAGTATCAATTTGGACACAGATTCATTCGGTGAAATCACAGATGATATTGACAAGGTTAAGGAATATATTCAGCAAGTCAATGACGCTGATCTGGAACCAGAAGTTCGAACAGAACGATTAGAGCAAGCCAATAATATTCTTGATTATCTCGTTCAGAAACAGTATGAAGCTGGACAAAATAACATTGTAATTGATGCGGATGCAAGTTCTGTCGACCAAAAGATCTCTGATCTGAAGAGTCAGTTGGAGCAATTCAGAAACGAAGACGGTACGATTCCTGTTAATGCTGACACACAGGATGCTGTCAACAGTTTACAATCCCTGTACGCTACGAAGCAAAATCTTGAAAATACACCAGCTATTCTACAGGTTGATACTTCGCAGATTGACGGAGAACTGGGCAATGCGATCGGAAAATTACAGGAATATCAGAATGCTGTAGAGATTCTGAACGCACAGAATACGATGAAAACACAGGGCATCGACATTGATACCACAGATGCACAGCAGAAAGTACAACAGTTGGCAGGACAGCTACAGAATCTGGATGCTGATACGACAGCGAAATTAGGTCTTGATGATACTGACTTTCAGTCGAAACTTTCTAATATTGCTACTCATCCGATTGATGTAGGAATAGGAGTCAATCTCGATCCGAATGCACTTGCTGATGTGTCCGCAAAGATTTCTGGAATTACGCCGGAATTACTCGTGAAAGCTGGTGTGAACGAAGAAGCGATTGTAAATTATACGCCGAAAGATAAGGACGCTACTGTCAAATACAAAGTTGATCATAGTGCGATTGACAGTTATGATCCGAAAGACAAAAATGCTACGGTTACTTACAGTGTGGTTGTTTCCGGACTTGAAAATCTACCAGGTAATAAAACAAGAAGTCTGACTTACAATATTAAGACAAATGGTACTGTTCCAAGAGTAAATGGTACGGCACACGCTATAGGAACTGCTCATGCGGCAGGTACTGCAAGCCGTAATTGGGGGCTTGCTCACAATGAACCACATGCGCTTGTAAATGAATTGAAACCAGAAGCAATCGTTCGGGATGGTAAGGCGTTTATCTTGAATGGCGGAGATCCTACTTTTGCAAATCTGAAGAAAGATGATGTTGTATTCAACGGTGATCAGACGGAGCAGTTGCTTGAACATGGTTATGTTACCGGCTCTCATGCACAACTTGCAGGTGGTGGTTATTCTTTAGGTAGTGCGTTCTCTGGCGGATCGGGAAGATTTAATGTTGGAAGTTCTGGAACAAAAGCTGATTCTTCCACATGGGAAGACAAAAAGAAACAGAATAATACCAGCCATAACTCATCTTCTGGTGGCAGTAGTCGTAGAAACAGTGGAACATCTTCCGGTGGTTCAACTCGATCATCTTCCGGTGGAAATTCTGGTGGCTCTTCATCCTCTTCTGATGCAAAGTCAACAACAGAAGAAGTAGTTGATTTTATCAAAATTATGCTCTCCCGTCTGTCCCGTATGACAGAGCTTGCAACTAATGCAATCGAACGTGCAGTAGGTCTTGCAAATAAACAAGCAGCCGCGGCAGATGCAATCGGTAAAGCAACGAATGAAATGGTTCATAACCAACGTGCAGCAGATGCTTATCTGGCAAAAGCTAATAGCATTAGTTTGTCTGATGCTTATAAGAACCAGATCATGAATGGTAGTATTAATATAGATACCATCATAGATGAAGATCTGAAAAAGAAAATTAGTGACTTCCAAAGCTATTATGAATCTTACTTATCTGCAAGAGACAATGCGTTAAAGCTCGAAGATAAAATTACCGAACTCGCTGAAAAACGTCTGGAAATTATTGAAAAAGAATATGATGCGATCGTAGACATCAATGATGCGATAAAAACCGTCGCCGATTCCAAAATGTCTCTCAACGATGCTCTAGGCGTAGCCATCGACAATCCAGACAATTATGCTAATCTGAATAATTCAATCAAAGCACAGGAAGATACTTACAATCAGCTTACCAAAAAGCTTTCCGATTATCAGAAAGAGATGGAGTCTCAACTTTCCAGCGGCTTGATGCAAAAGGGTTCTGATTCCTATAATTCTGCGCTAAAAAATATTCAAGATTTTACAGCTAAGATTTATGAAGCGGCAACCAGTGCGATCGAACTGAAAAATAAGCTGGATCAGATCAAGATTGATGTCATCCAGTATAAGATTGATGAGTTTCAGAGAAATTCTGACAGAATCGATGCTTATACTTCTCTCAGGGATGCGCAGAATGAAACGGTTTCTGAATCCATGTATCAGAATCGGATTGATAATAACAATGGAATCATCGAACAGAAGCAGAAACAGAGAGAAATTTATCTGAAGAACCAGTCGTATTTTGATGTAAACTCTAAGGAATATCAGAGCTATGCCGATAAGATCAAAGAGCTTGACACAGACACGATCAATCTGATGAAGGATAACGAAGATCTAAAGGACAGCATTTTTGAATTAAGATTTAAGAATCTTGACGATGCTATCCAGAAGTACAGTGACCTTGAAGATGAGCTGAAAAGTTTCCGTGACCTTCTGAATGATGATGCATTCCTTGATAAGCAAGGACGTATCACGGAAGAGGGATTGGCACAAGTTGCTCTCTTACAACAGAGTATTGGTACGGCAAAACAAAAAATTGCAGATTATACCACGGGTCTGCAAAAACTAAAAGAGTCTTATGACAATGGGGTTATTTCCTTAACGGAATATAATGACAAGTCAAAAGATTACCGTGAAGGTATTCAAGATTCGATTGCAGATGTGAAATCATATCAGGACAGTCTGGTTGATCTGTATAAGAATGCTATGAGTACAGAGGTTGATTATCTTGATAAAATAATTAGCAAGAGAAAAGAAGCCCTGACACAGCAGAAGGATATGTACGACTATTCTAAGAAGATTAATTCTCAGAATAACAACATAAATAGCCTTAAAGCCCAAATCATGGCTTTAGAATCGGTGAATATTTGCCGAATTTGTTTAAATGCTGGAATATCCTTAGAGCTATATATGCTACAACGGATGCATGAAATAAAGCAAAACGTGAATGCGTGAAAAATATATAGATTGGACAATCAGCAGCGAAACTCCGAATAGGAGAACGTTCAACGACTAGGTGGGATGAGTGTACCACCGTAGGGTTGCAAGCGATTGGCAACTCGAAAAATACAAACTGTTTATTAAATATAATTTTTTATGGATTTAATCACGTTGAAAGATACGTGATTTTTTGTTGTGCAATTTTATAAGAAGAGAATAAAAGATTGGAGGTGAAATATGCTAGTAGAAAATCAAAAAGTAAAAACAACATGGACTGGCGCGAATAAGAATTATTATTCACAGCATGGATATACATTTACTAAATGTGGAGATATATTAGAAGTAGATCCCGATGATTTACCAAGAACATCGATGGTTAAAGTAGATGTAACATGTGACGATTGTGGAGAGCCTTTCAATGTGCCATATATGAATTATAGAAAATCTATTGGTAAATACAATAAATATTTATGTAGAACGTGCTCTGTTAGATACGGAAAAGATCAGGAAAGAATTAGGAATATATCTGAAAGATATAATTTATATATTGAATGGTGTAATAAATATGGATATAAACCATTATCGCAGCTTGAAGATTGTCAAGGATATAACTCTTTAGTATATTATGAATGTCTACGTCATGGAAAGCAAAATATCCATTGTCAATATATCGATGTAGATAAAATGAGCCATTGCTGTTCATCAAGAGAGAATAATCTGATATCAACCTCAGAAGTTGCAGATATTATAAATGCTAACGGAAGCAAATTGCTAAATCCAGAAGACTATATAGGATGTTTTACAAAGAACTTAAAAATTGATTGTGCGATGTGCCATCAGGTATATACAACGAGTTTATCTTTATATAAAGCAACTACAGGATTTTGTCCTAATTGTGGTCAAAAATTAGCCAGAATATCGCTAAAATTTTCTATCGCCAAAGATAAATACCGAAGATACTGCGAGAAATGCAATGCTTTAAATTATAGCAAAACATTATCAGAGTCGGATTTTGAAAATATACAAGCATCTGATAAAATTTCATTCAATTGCCACAAACATGGTTATATAGAGCAGTCTTCTACGCATTTTTTAAATGGAGAAAGTATTTGTTATAAATGTGCTATAGAGTCGAGAGCAGAACAAGCCAGATTAGATCGTGATGATGTAGCTGCTATTATTGCTTCTAAAAATAATAATGTATTACTTAATCCAGAAGAATACATTAAAAATGATATACGTAATCTGAGCATATTGTGCGGTAGTTGCAAACGTTCTTTTGTAACAAGTTTATTAGCATATAATAACAATCTCGACGGAAAATGTCCAGATTGTAGTGAAAGAAGTTATGGTGAATACGTTATATCTCTTATATTAGATATGTATGGTATAAAATACAATCGTCAGGAAACTTTTAACAAGACATGTTGTGATAAAAGGCCATTACCGTTTGATTTTTATTTGCCAGATTACAATCTATGTATTGAATACGATGGTGAAGGACATTATATGCCTTGCTTTGGGGATGACAAATTCTTAAGTACTATTTTGCACGATGCCATGAAAAATTGGTACTGCAGATGGAATAATATCAATCTCCTACGCATTCCTTATTGGGAGTTTAACAATCTTGAATCAATTCTTGTGAAACAACTTAATTTAAATCCAATGAATAAGAAAAATAAATCCATAAAAATTTTATCAAGAAAACAAGCGGATAATAAACAGAAGATATAGTCTCATCTCATGTGAGAACATGAGGAGCGAAAAAATAACTGCAAAAAAATATAGACTATTTGAATATTAAAAAGAATTATATAGATTTCTGCAAAGAAATTGTGTATAATAAGTATAAATCTGGTGTGATGCGGCGAAATGCGACCGCTATACGATAACTGATGAAGTGTATGCCGAGCTAGGAAATGGTATGCATGGAGGTTTATAAAGGTAAGAGATTTACCATAGCCTAGCTAGGTTGATGACCGAAAGAAAATCTCACATTGGATAAGAAGGTTGGCACCAGCAATTTTCTTATTTCCAAAACAGGCAACTTGAGTGTCTGTTATCACATAGTATATATTGCTCGGTCAGACGAGTGATATATATTGACGCTATGGGGTTTGATGTTCGTCCACATTCTGACTAGGAGTGATCCAAAAGAAAACATCAATTATATGGGACATGGTTCAGGAGTGTCCGGCACAAAATAACCTGAAAATATTGCGAGGGGTTTCTCGATGTCACCTGGCTAATAAAAAATCGAAAAATTCTATGAACTTTAAAAAATAATGTGCTATAATATAGTAAAGCACAAGACTTAATAGCACAGAAAGGAGTTATATTATGGCTAACGAATATAAAAGATTAGATTTCACTAAATTGGCTGGAAGAAAGCGGAAAACTGTGGATTTAAAAGAAGCGTTAAAAGACGTAACTCCGATCGAATGGTCAAAAGAAGTCAGAAACGGTTCAAAAAAAATTACAGTAACAAGGATGAATTAATATGTGTAAAATCGGAGACATTATTCTTGTAGATCAATACAAGGATGGCGACAAAACAATTGGTAAACATTCGTTTGTTGTAATCGAAGATACTCCTGGTGAAATAAAAGGGTATTCTTATGATTTTATATGTAATGTTTTATCATCGTTTAAAAATGAGGAACAAAAGAAAAGAAAATTATCTTATCCGGGCAATTTTCCAGTCTCTCATAATGATACTATTACAAATCCTCATAATAACAAAGATGGGTACATAAAAACCGATCAATTATATTATTTTAATAAAAGTAAAATTTCCTACATGACCATTGGATCGATGGATATGGACATCTTCAATCTGATGATGGAATTTTTGGAGAACTCAGATTTTGATTTAGAAGAAATCCTTTCCAATTTATAGCATTGCACATTATTTACTGTGACCGTACATATCAGTAATCCAAAAGAAGGTACGGGATCAAATTATATCCGCTACCCAGCATTGCGGCTAATAAATGGCTGTGGTTCACATTATAAGCATAGTTATTTTTGAGGTCGGAAATGGTTCCCGACGCACTCTGTAAAGAGTACCTGAGATGATGGTTACGCCGCCCATCCATAAATAATTATGCTTTTATTATACTCAAATTTAAAGCATCCCGTGTAAGGGTGCTATTTTAATATTCAAATAGAAGATATAGTCCCATGCCATACGAAAGTATGGGGAGCAGTTATGCTCTTGTCCACGTAGCGAGTGGATGAAAAGAAAATGAAATAACCTCGATGCTCAATCTCAAGTTAAGAAATTGAAGCAGCAGCTTTCAGAAGCAGAGCAAGATTTAGCCGATACTAAACGTGACCATGCAAATGATATGCAGTCACAGGGATATGACAAGCTCTCATCTGACCTACAGCAATCTCTGGAAGATACTGAGTATGAAATTACTCACAGCACCGACAAACAGCTTGAGATCATCAATTCTATGCTCGACAAAGCCGTGTCCTCTTATCAAGAAGCATATGGCAAAATCAATTCTATCATCAAAAATACTGGCTGGGTAGGTAGTACGGATTTTAATACTGCTCAGTCCGATCTAGGCACAGAGACAGGTGCTAAGAATCAAAATTCCAACGCATCACAGTCTCAATCCAGTGCAAATCAAAATCCATCCAGTGCCGCATCTGGTACAAAAACTGATCCAATCAACAGTAATGATAAAGCGAACAGTGATCTTGCAGATCAATTAGTTAAGCCGGAAGACACAAGCAATCGCAAGGTTGCGGAATTAAAGGTGTCTCCTACTTCTACTACACTGGAAGAGGGTAAATCTACAAGTATTACTGCTACAATCAGACCGAACGATGCAGCTAATAAGACTCTTGCTTGGAAATCAAGTAATGAATCAATTGCTACTGTATCCAATGGTACGGTAAAAGCAAAGAAACCTGGCTCTTGTACGATTACTGCTACCACTACCGATGGAAGTGGACTGTCTGCAAAGGTATCAATTAAGGTCAATGCAAAACCAAAACCACCAAAGCCACAGCCGAAACCACAACCAGCAAAAACTGGTGGTGACGGCATTCCTCGTGTTGGCGATGTCGTAACGTTCACAGGATCTTACTACAATGACTCTTGGGGTATGTCTCCAAAAGGTAGTAGATTTTCCGGTCAGCCTGGTGCTGTTGTTATTGATTCTTATACAGCTAGGGAATATGGTGGAAATGGACGTACTACTGGTGATTTTAAGATCCATATTAAGAGTGCGCATGATCCTAATTATAGTGATCTTGGATGGGTGCGTCTCAGTCAGATTAGTGGATACGAGAATGGTGTCGTTAATGCGGATAAAGATCAGTTGGCTTGGACTGATGAGAATCGTTATACGAAACATGATGATATACCAGAAACTATTGTTCGTGACGATGGTGCTGTGCTTACTCGCGTGAATAAAGGCGATTCTGTAATACCAGCGGATTTTGTAAGCAATCTCATGACATGGGGTACTACTGATCCGAATAGCTTTGGTGCTAATGCTGCCAATGTTATCTACAATAGTATTCCTCAGAATATCAGCAATGCTGGAAATGTAACATATCACTATGATGCGTTACTGAATATCGAAAATGTTGAAGGCAATCTGGATAAGAGTGCTATCCCTGACTTACAAGAATTCATGAAGAAGTCTTATCAGTATACAAGTAAACAGATCGTGAAAGATGCAAGAAAAGTTGGTATTAGACCATCAAGATGACAAACTATGGGAGGGTACTGTCAAAGGTGCTCTCCTATTTCTATAACTATAACAAAATTTTGGAGGTGAGAACAAAATATGGCAAAAGAATTTAAAGATTTTACGTTTATGGGGAAGAAACTGAGTGATTTAAGTGTGAAATACGTATCTGTGGATTTTGATGGCGATGCAGATGTGAATATGGCGATGGATAGGGATATGGAAACGGGTGATTCCAATCGATATAAAGTAGAACCGAATTATTTCTACGACAAATGGAACGATACATTAGAATTCGAGCTTGATATTATTAAAGACCCATGTAAATTCACGAATCAAAATGCAGCAGTAATTACTAAGTCAGAACGTCGTGAAATTACTAGATGGCTAACTTCTTCTCACTTTCCAGAATGGTTAACATTTTCAGGAACAGGCGATTCGGCTGATGATACAGTTCGTTATTTTGGTTGGTTTAATAATATTGAATCTTACTCTGTTAATGCTCAAACATTTGGATTAAAACTATATTTTAAATGTACAACGCCCTTTGGTTATAC
>ERZ773162.2565-NODE-2565-length-11247-cov-3.083810_pt1 | contig 11247 bp, 11 predicted proteins | sample MGYA00511113_ERZ773162 | MGnify/ENA primary metagenome ERZ773162 (study PRJEB29015, sample SAMEA2737807) | human gut metagenome | biome: human gut; feature: human-associated habitat; material: faeces | place: China | collected 2012 ... | reverse complement strand
ACACTTCAGCTGATCTGTCCGTTTGCAGCCGGTGGCGATTCTGATGCGAATGCAAGATGGGCAGCTCAGTATCTGACACAGGAAATGGGAATGGATGTTGTTGTCGTAAATACTGATGGAAATGGCGGTGCAGTTGGAGCACGTGCTGCAAAAGATTCACCGAATGATGGCAGTGTGGCACTGATTTCTTCCAGCGCATTCATTACCAATGAACTGAGCGGAGCAATTGATTTTGGCCTGGATGAATTTGAATTTTCCTGTATTTGTGCAGAAAATCCGGGAAATATTGTTTGTGTCAATAAGGACCTTGGGGTGAATACCTTCCAGGAACTGATTGATTACTCTAAGGCAAATCCTGGCAAATTAAAAATGGCATATAACAGTGGTGCAACCACTCATGCAATTGCGCTTCAGATCATTGACGCAGGCGTAGATGCAACACTGGTTGACGCTGGTGGATCCTCAGACCGTATTGCAGCACTGCTGGGCGGACATGTTGATATCATCATTAACTCCTTTGGTTCTGTAAAAGATTATCTGCAGTCCGGTGATTTTGTAGGCCTTGGCTTAACCGGTGACAGAGACGCAGAAAATATTCCAGATTACAAGTCACTGAAAGAGCAGGGGTTTGATGTAGCATTCCCAACTTACTTCTTTATTGCATTTCCAAAAGGAACAGATCCGGAACTTCCGAAGAAAGTTTCCCGCGCAATGAAAAATATTATTGAAAATAACCAGGAATATGCAGCAGCAATCAAGGATGCATATATGCAGTCTCCAACTTACTATGACGGAGAAAAAGGAAAGCAGAAGTTACTTGAATCCAGAGAGGAGATTATTAAGTACACATCTGCATTCCAGAGCAAATAAGTTTCATGTACGGCGAAAGGACGGTCAGGCAGATTGTGACCGTCCAGAGGCCGGACTTGCAGGAATTTCAGGAGGAATATAATGTCCAGAAAAAAATATAGCGATATTTATGCGGGAGGCCTGATCCTGATAATTGGTGCGGTACTGCTGGCTGCTTCGTTTTTTGTTCCAAGAGGTGCAGCGGTTACAATTGGTTCGGATTTTATGCCCAAGGTAACATGCGGACTGATGACGGTACTTGGCCTCTGGATTTTAAAAGAAGGATTAAATTCCGTGAAAAAATGTGACGGTAATGAGGAAAAAGACAGCGGCATAAAGGAAGTACATTATAAGGAACTGATTATTTCTGTTGTGCTGCTGTTTGCGTATATGCTGTTTCTTGTTCCAGTAGGATTCTTGATCATGACGACGGTATATATTGGAGCACAGGCAACGGTTCTGGCCCCGGCAGAAAAGAAAAATCCCGTCAAATTCACACTGATTGGATTGGTTGCCGCAGTAGCAATTTACTTTATTTTCCGTAATGTTTTTATTCTGATGCTGCCGGCTGGAGTTTTAAGCTTTTTAGGATAGGAGGGAATGCACAGATGATCTTGGAAGGATTTATGGCGATTATGAATCCGTCATGTTTAGGCCTTATTATTGGTGGAACTGTGATCGGTATTATTTTTGGTGCATTGCCGGGATTGACGTCAACGATGGCAATCGCACTCTGCCTGCCAATTACATATACTTTGAATACAATCCAGGGCTTAAGCCTTCTGATGGGACTTTATATAGGCGGTATTTCTGGAGGACTGATTTCAGCAATTCTGATCAAAATTCCAGGGACTCCTTCATCTATAGCTACAACGTTTGATGGCAGTCCAATGGCGGAAAAAGGAGAAGCAGGAAAAGCACTTGGAGTTGGCGTATTTTATTCTTTTATTGGTACGATGATTTCTATTGCGGTACTGATTTTCCTGGCTCCTTATATTGCGCAGTGGACGATCAAATTCGGACCGTATGAATATTTTGCAATTGGAGTATTCTCACTTACCATGGTAGGGAGTCTGGTATCTGGCTCTATTGCGAAAGGACTTGCGAGCTGCGCAATTGGACTTTGTGTAGCCCAGGTAGGAGCGGCTCCTTTAACATCCGCTCTTCGTTTTACATTTGGGAATCATCAGCTGGACAATGGATTTGCACTTTTACCGGTTCTGATTGGCTTGTTTGCGATTACGGAAGTGTTGTTGGCAGCTGAGGAGGGACTGAAGGTAGAAGGCGGTGCAAATGTAAAATATAAGATGCATGGTATTGGAATTACCTTGAAGGAGTTTAAAGAACAGTTCGGAAATATGATTCGTTCTGCAGCAATTGGTATCGGAATCGGTATCCTTCCGGGCATTGGAGGTGGTACGTCCAACATGATTGCCTATATGGCAGCAAAAAATGGAAGCAAGCATCCGGAAAAGTTTGGAACAGGATGTATCGATGGTATCATTGCTTCAGAAACCAGCAATAACGCATCCATCGGCGGTGCGCTGATTCCGCTTCTTACTCTTGGAATTCCTGGAGATACGGCTACAGCTATGCTGCTTGGCGCATTGATGATCAAAGGCATTTCTACAGGACCGCTGCTCTTTAAGACAAACGGAGTTCTGGTCTACAGTATTTTTGGTGCAGTTATTGTAGCAACGTTTGCCATGTTATTTTTTGAATTTCTTGGAATGAGACTGTTTGTAAAAGTACTTTCTGTACCAAGATGGCTTTTGCTTTCCATTGTGATTGCACTGTGCTGTGTTGGAGCGTATGGAACTAATAGCCGAATGTTTGATGTATGGACTGTATTATTTTTCGGTCTTATTGGATTTGGACTGAAAAAGTTTGGTTTTTCCCTTTCTCCGATGCTTCTTGGATTTATTCTGGAGCCAACGATTGAGACCAATCTGATGCGCGGCATGCAGTATTCTCAGGGAAATGCCTGGGCATTTATTACTAGTCCGATCGCAGACGTTTTCTGGATTATAACCATTGTGTCTGTTATTTTAACAGTTCGAAAGGCAAAGAAACGGGCAAAACTGCAGGAAGCGGCAGCATAAAGAGAAAAAGTAAAGGATTGACACAGTATGATAAATACAGATTTTATCAAGGGCATTATTGTTCCGATTTTGACTCCCATTGATGAAAATGAGAATATTGATGAAAGAAAATTACGTTTTATGGTGGATCACGTGATTGAAGGCGGAGTTCATGGTATTCTGGCATATGGAAGCAACGGTGAATTTTACGGCGTTGAAGAAAAGGAAATGGAACGGGGCCTTCGCATCATTGTAGATCAGGCAGCAAAACGGGTTCCGGTTTATATGGGAATTGGCAGTATTACAACAAAACAGGCTATCCGTCTTGCTAAAATGGGTCAGAGCATGGGTGCAGATGGAGTTTCTGTTTTGCAGCCGATGTTTATTAAACCAAGCGAAGAAGAATTGTATGATCATTTTGCAGCAATTGCTTCAGCGGTTCCGGATTTCCCGGTCCTTTTGTATAACAATCCGGCAAGAACTGGCTATGGCATTAGTGTGAATCTTGCAATGCGGCTTTGCGATGACTGCGAAAACATTGTTGGAATCAAGGATTCCAGCGGAGATATGACATTAACATCAGAATTCATCCGTCAGGCAGAGGGGCGAAATTTTAAAGTACTTGGCGGAAAAGATACTCTGATTTTTGGTGCAATGGCCTATGGTGCAGCAGGATGTGTTACAACGACAGCGAATATGTTCCCGGAACTGGTTGTTTCTATTTATGATAAATGTGTGGCAGGAGATTATAAGGGTGCGCTGGCAGATCAGCGGAAACTGACGCCGATCCGTCTTCAGATGGACAAGGCAAGCTTCCCAGTAGGGACCAAGGATCTGGCGAATTTGATGGGACTGGATGTTGGTGATCCGTACCTCCCGAATCATAGCAGCAAAGGAAATATTGTGGATCATATGCGCTCCGCAATCCGACTTGCCGGATATGATATCTGATTCAGGAAATTCCATAGATTTGAAAAGAGGCGATAAATAATATGACAGTGCAAGGAATCATTATTAAGCAGGATAAAGATAATGTTGCAGTTGTAGCTGACGAGGTAAAAAAGGGTGATCTGGTTTCCTGCAGATTAGGCGATCATGTTGTGGAAGTTACGGCCTTAGAGGAAATTCCCATCTATCATAAAATTTGCCTTGCAGATTTGAAAAAAGGAGATATCGTAATAAAGTACGGAGAGGGTATTGGACGAGTAACAGATGATGTAAAAAAGGGCAGATATATTCATATCCACAATCTTGGCCTTCTCAAGGAGGATAGCGTATGAACTTAAGGGGATATCGCAGAAGTGACGGAAGAGTTGGAATCCGCAATAAAGTATTGATTCTCCCTACCTGCGCTTGTTCATCGGAAACCTGTATGAAAGTTGCTGCACTGGTGGAAGGTGCAATTTCGTTTACAAATCAGAATGGATGTTCCCAGACTAACATTGATGTGCAGTATACGATTGATACGCTGGTTGGTTTTGCGGCAAATCCGAATGTTTACGGAACAATTGTAGTTGGACTGGGCTGTGAGGTTTGTTCTGCGGGGAGAATTGCGGATTTGATCCGGAGACGGACGAATAAACCGCTGAAAGAATTTGTGATTCAGGAAGATGGCGGAACTGTAGGAACAATTGAAAAGGCAGTGGCTGCGGCAGCAGAGATGGCAGAAGCGGCCAGCATGCAGGAAAAAGTTCCGATCAGCTGGGAGAATATCATTCTTGCTACAGAATGCGGCGGAACAGATGCAACCTCTGGCATTGCAGCAAATCCTGCGATGGGAGCGGCGGCAGATCTTCTGATGGAACATGGAGGAACCGTTATATTAAGTGAAACGCCAGAGTTTATTGGGGCAGAACATATTCTGGCATCAAGAGCAGCGACACCGGAACTTTCCGAAAAAATTCTTTCCACTGTAAAAGCATGGGAAGATTATATGAAGCTGTTAAAGACTGATCTGAGAGATTCCAATCCATCTCCTGGAAATAAAAAGGGCGGCATTTCATCGCTAGAGGAAAAATCCCTGGGATGCATTTACAAAGGAGGAAGTACGACCATACAGGATGTGGTCAGATATGGAGAAGAAGTACATTCCAAAGGTCTTGTAATTATGGACACGCCAGGAAATGATACGTCATCACTTTGTGCGATGGCAGCGGGAGGTGCAGCAATTGCAATTTTTTCAAGCGGAAGAGGTACGCCGGTTGGAAATCCGATTATGCCGGTTATTAAAGTGACTGGAAACAGTCAGACCTATAAAAAAATGACCTGCAATATTGATTTTGATGCGAGTCCTGTAATCACTGGAACAAAAACAATAGAAGAGCTTGGAGAGGCGTTGTTCCAGATGATAGGAGAAACAGTAAATGGAAAACGAACAAAAGCAGAAGTGTTGGGCATGAATGAAATTGCTATTGCTCGTTACTGCAATTTTACATAATTAAAAATGAATCAGAGGAGAATGTAGGAGCAGGACATGAGAGAGTCCATTCATAAATATTTTCAGGTAGGAACCATCCGTTGGATGTCTTTCCCGAACAGAAGTGTGGTAGACCAGGTAAAACGCATTGCGGTGGATGATTATTTTGATGCAATCGAGGTTACCAAATGTGCCGATGATGCAGAGCGGGAAGAAGTAAAGAAGATTCTGGAGCAGTCTCACTTAAAAGTCTGCTATGGAGCTCAGCCGAGACTTCTTGGACCGAAGTTAAATCCGAATGATGTCGATGAGGACGGCAGAAAGAAAGCGAAGGCTACCCTGATTGAAGCAGTGGACGAGGCAGAGTATCTTGGGGCGAAAGGAGTTGCGTTCCTGGCAGGAAAATGGGAAGACGAGACTAAGGACCAGGCATATGTGCATCTGTTAAAGACTACCCGCAATGTCTGTGACTACGCTGCAAAGAAGGGCATGAATGTAGAGCTTGAAGTATTCGATTTTGATATGGACAAGGCAGCTCTGATCGGACCGGCTCCTTATGCTGCACAGTTTGCGGCAGACATGAGAATGACTCACAATAACTTTGGACTGTTAGTGGATCTGTCCCATTTCCCAACTACCTATGAAACCTCCAAATTTGTGATTCAGACCTTAAGACCATATATTACACACCTTCATTTCGGCAATGCAGTCGTAAAAGAAGGCTGCCCGATGTATGGAGACAAGCATCCGCGTCTGGGCTATCCGAACAGCGCAAACGATGTAGAGCAGCTGACCGATTATCTGCAGGTTCTCAAGGAAGAGGGATTCTTCAACGCAAAAGATCCGCTGGTACTGTCTATGGAGGTTATCATTGCTCCGGGTGAAGATGACGAGATTATCCTGGCAAACACCAAGCGCTGCTTAAACCGCGCATGGACAATGGTGGAAGACTAAGAGTTATAAGGAGAACGCAATGATGAAAATTGTTGTATTAGATGGATACACCGAGAACCCGGGTGATATCAGCTGGGCACCGATCGAGGCACTTGGAGAGGTTACTGTATACGACAGAACTGCTTATGAGGAATCTCCGCTGATCGCAGAGCGCATCGGTGACGCGGATGTGATCGTAATCAACAAAACCCCGATCAGTAAGGAAACCATGGACAAGTGCCCGAATTTAAAGGCAATTGCGGTTCTGGCTACCGGTTATAATGTAGTAGATTACGAGTATGCTAAAACAAAGGGCATTCCGGTTATGAATGTGCCAGTATATGGAACCGATAATGTCAGCCAGTTTGCGGTCAGCCTTCTGTTAGAAGTATGCTCCCATATCGGACATCACAGTGACTCTGTCCATGCAGGCGAGTGGGCAGAGAATGCGGACTGGTGCTACTGGCATTATCCGATGATCGAGGTATCTGGAAAGACCGCGGGTATCATTGGCCTGGGCCGTATCGGCGTGAATACTGCAAAGATCTTAAAGGCTATGAACGTGAATGTCATCGCTTACGATGCGTTCCAGAGCGAGCCAGGCAAGGCTGTTGCCGAGTATGTGGAGTTGGATGAGCTCCTTTCGAAGTCTGACTTTATCTTCCTGCACTGTCCGCTGTTCCCGTCTACCCAGGGAATTATCGGAAAAGAGAATATCGCGAAGATGAAGGATGGAGTCATCATCATCAATAACAGCCGCGGACCGCTGATCGTTGAGCAGGATCTTTATGACGCATTAGAGAGTGGAAAAGTGGCAGCCGCAGCTGTGGATGTTGTTTCCACGGAGCCGATCAAAAAAGACAACGTTCTGTTAAAGGCGAAAAACTGCATCATCACCCCTCATATTTCCTGGGCAACCAAGGAGGCACGTGAACGCATCATGAACACCACTGCAGAGAATATCAAGTCCGTGATCGACGGTGCTCCGCAGAATGTAGTGAATAAGTAACAGAAAAACAAGACGATTTTCATAATTTTTCTGCAAAATTGAATGGGCTATGGTATACTTTACCATAGCCCATTCAAGGAAAAGGGGCAGATGAAACTGTCTTGGAAAAAGGAGAAAATCTCTGATATGGTAAAGATAAGGGTTTTTATACCGCATCTGGAGCTGAAAGAAATCTTTGAAGATGTGGTGAAGAAACTGCCGCAGTACGAAACAATTCAGATAGAACAGCAGTATGTATTCGGAACACCGGATGATCTGGCCAAATATGGCGATGCAGATGTGCTGGTCGCGCGGGGCATGACCTATGAGGTGCTGAAGAATCTGTTTCCGGACAAGCATGTGATCGAAGTGCATGTCAGCAGCTTTGATATTTTTGACGCGCTGGTAGAGTGCAGAAAACAGAATGCCGGAAAAATCGCACTCTGTCTGCACAACCGAAAATTCAAATCCATGGAGGAGCTGGAGGAGCTTTGTGGCGCGTCCATCACGATTTATGATACTCCGAATGAGGCTTCCACGGAAGCCGCGGTCCATCAGGCCATAGAGGACGGCGCGGATATTTTTGTCGGCGCGGGAACCATGTGCGGAATCTGTGACAGACTGGGATTAAAGCGTGTCCATATCCATACGAATGAAGAAGCGGTGGAGGTAGCCATGAAGGAAGCGCTCAATGCAGCGCGGACAATCCGGCAGGAGCGTGCCAAGAGTGATATCATTGAGGCCATGCTCAATCACAGTGAGGAAGGTGTGCTCGCAATCAGCGACAGAGGACGGATTCTGGCGATCAATAATCAGGCATACCGTATTTTTCAGATTTCTACAGTCGACTCGCTGGTTGGCACTCCGGCAGCAGAGCTGGAGCAGGCAGATGACTGGGAAAATCTTCTGCATGAAAATCAGGCGCGCGAGCGCATCCTGAAGATCAAAGGCAAGGATTACTATGTGCAGTACAAACACCTGAGTGAAGAAGCGGCAGAGACCGGAGCTTTGGTCTTTATCCGGAATACCGACCGGATCATGGAAGAGGAACGAAAAATCCGGAAGGGACTTGCAGAAAAAGGACTGACAGCCAAGTATTCCTTTTCAGATATTCTTGGAAAAAGCAAGGCAATTCGTGAGAATATCCATATGGCACAGCGTTACAGCCGGGTTAATTCCAATGTTCTGATCGTGGGAGAAACCGGTACCGGAAAAGAATTATTCGCGCACAGTATTCATCAGGCATCAAGCCGCAGTGATCAGCCGTTTGTTGCGTTAAACTGTGCCGCGCTCCCGGAAAATCTGCTGGAAAGCGAACTGTTCGGGTATGAGGCAGGCGCTTTCTCGGGCGCGGCCAAAGGCGGTAAGATCGGTCTGTTTGAGCTGGCACACCGGGGAACCATTTTTTTGGATGAGATTGGAGAAATTCCGATCACTTTGCAGGCCAAGCTTTTACGTGTGCTGCAGGAAAAGGAAATCCGCCGCATCGGCAGCACCAGTGTGCATCCGATCGATGTCCGTGTGGTTTCTGCAACCAATATAAATATAGAAGAAAAGATCCGGAGCGGACAGTTCCGTTCTGATCTGTATTATCGTTTGAACCTTCTTGATATCAGTATTCCGCCGCTCAGAGAGCGCCGGGAAGATGTTCAGGAGCTGGTTGATTTTTACCTGACCAGATTTGCGTGTGAAATGGGAAAACGGATCCCGACTGTAACACCGGAGGCTGCGCAGCTTTTGATGCAGTATGACTGGCCGGGAAACGTGCGGGAGCTGCGCAATGTCTGTGAACGCCTGATCGTTTTGAATGACAGCGATTTTGTCAGTGCCGAGCTTTTAAGACAGTTGAAAATTTTTCGCGAGAGCAAAGCGCGGGAGCCGGTTATTCTTCCGGAGGAACAGATGGAAGATACGGTATACAGCCGCTTAAAGCCGAAGAAAAAGAAAAAGGAGCTGGCGGAGGAGCTTGGTGTCAGCCGTACGACCCTGTGGCGTATGGCAAAACGCCAGAGCGAGTTAGAGCAAAAGCAGCGGGAGCAGGAGATCAGCAAGAGAAGGAGCGAATGATTAAATGGAACTGAATTACGGAATGTCTCTGGAACAGAAGCAGCAGTTATCTCAGAATCAGATACAGTCCCTGGAGGTGCTGGCCATGGACAGTGTGGAGCTGAGTGAATTTTTGCAGGACGAATACCTGGAAAATCCTCTCCTGGATTACTCGGAGGAGCATGCGATGCCGGGCGGCAGGGAGGATATCGGGCAGACCTATGAACAGCCGCCGGTGCTGGAACAGAATTACGACGATACTGCGGAGGAAGAAGACCGGAGAAGAAAAGATATTCCAATGCCGGAGACAGAAAGCATAAAAAACTATATTCTGGAGCAGCTGCCGGATGGAGCATGCAGCCGGAAACTGGCAGAGTTTATGACAGACTGTCTGGATGACAACGGCTTTTTTACAATACCGGTTGAGGAAGTGGCGCAGAAAACCGGAGTGCCGGAGGCGGAGGTTTCCTGGACTCTGAAGGTGCTGCAGGAACTGGAGCCCTATGGGATTTTCGCACCGGACCTGAAACACAGCCTGTTAAAACAGCTGGAGATGCAGGGACTAAAAAATGATCCGGTCAGTCAGGTGGTGAAGGAACACCTGCAGGATGTGGCAGATGGAAAAATCAGTGCCATTTCCAGGGCTCTGAAGCTCTCAACCGCAGAAGTACGCAAATGCATAGATCAGATCGCAAAGCTGAATCCGAGACCCCTGGGAGAGTTTGGGGGAAAACGCAACGATTATGTGGTTCCGGACATTATTTTCCGGAAAGATGACGGAAAATGGGAAATTGATCTCAATGATGGATGGGTGGAGGACTATCATATCAATGATTATTATCTGAAAATGATGAAGGAATCCACAGACGCTCAGCTGGGGGCTTATTTCCAGAAAAAACTGGAGCGAATCCGTTTTGTGATGAACAGTATCGCACAGAGACGCAGGACAATTCTTCAGATATCAGAGCAGATTCTGAATGTGCAGGAGCATTTTCTGGATGGAACCGGATTCTTAAAACCCATGACGATGACGGATGTGGCAGAAAGCCTTGGAATCCATACTTCTACGGTGAGCCGGGCCATCAAAGGAAAGTATATCCAGTATCCGTGCGGAACCATATTGATGAAGCATCTGTTTACGGCATCGGTTTCAGCAGCAGAAGGAAGCGATGCGGTCGGAACCATGCAGATCAAGGAACTGATGAAGGAGCTGATTCGCAATGAAGATAAGAATAAGCCTTACAGCGATCAGAAGCTTTCATCACTTTTGAAAGAGCGCGGCATTGAAATTTCAAGACGTGCCGTGGCAAAATACCGGGAAGAACTTGGAATCCGAGGAAGCTTTGACCGGAAAGCATTTTAAAGAAAAAGGAGAATAAGATTATGAGTAGTGAAAAATTTATTGGATTATGCAAAGAAAACGTGGTGAAGTATTTCAATGAGCATTCAGACAAAACAGACAACGTACTTATTACACAGGAAGATGTATATGTCGTTTGGTACTGTAAGACGTTGCAGAACCATAAAGCATTGTTAAGTACAAATATTTCTGATGGCATGTATTATGAGCTTACATATAACGGGGATAAAAATGAATTATACCTGGATGCTTATAAGAAATGGCAGAATGTAAAAATTGATTTAAACGAGAAGGAGTGAGTATCTATGGAGAATAATATTTCTGTAAATTTGGAAAATCTTTCAGAGAAAGAAAGAGAACAATTGATGAAGTTGATTAAGAAGTCAAATAATCCAAAAAGCAAGATTTTGAAGATGTTTCAGATATTTTTATTCGGGGCATTGATTCAATCATTGAAGTACTCAAATTAGTTGAAGAACTAATTGACAGGTACAAGGATACGAGAATAAGTGCCGATATTGATAATACATAATAGTAAAAAACGCGGGACGCAGCAGCCGTCATCGGCTGCCGC
>ERZ773162.2546-NODE-2546-length-11312-cov-2.512037_pt1 | contig 11312 bp, 9 predicted proteins | sample MGYA00511113_ERZ773162 | MGnify/ENA primary metagenome ERZ773162 (study PRJEB29015, sample SAMEA2737807) | human gut metagenome | biome: human gut; feature: human-associated habitat; material: faeces | place: China | collected 2012 ... | reverse complement strand
TGTTTAAGAAGAGGAGCCTATTCTTTAATTTTTCCAGAATAGTCAATGGCTTGCCACGGTTGTTCATCGTCTCGAAAACAGCCTGAACATCAAAACTATCATCTATTATTTTGATATCAAACATTAGGGCTGTGGTAACCTTTGAAAATATTGTTCTTGCCTGCTTCGGAGTCAATGTGGCCAACTTATCGCAGAAGAATTGTTTAGCTTCCCTTAAGTTGTTGGTATATACGCTTTTTCCTTTGCAGATGGAATCAGGATCTTCAAATATCTCTTTTCGTAAAAAGTAATTATAGTCGCCATTTTCCGTTCCATACGAGAATTTATAGACGGCATTCTTACCTTTCTCTTTAATATACTGACTGTATATTTTCTTGTTGTTCAGTTTCTTATACAATTCAAAAAGAAGGATAAGAATGGTCGTTAATCTTTGCTGTCCATCAACAACATCATAAAAGTTGCTTCCAGACTGCAGCAACTTTTGTTCTGATTTGCTCAGTTTATCAAATAATGTTTTCTGTAAAGAAATTGCACCTGTGTAGTGTGGCTTATATCCACCGGAAGGATTAGTCGGAATATCTTCAATGTCATCCCACAATTGCGGCAATTGTTTATCTGCCTTCCAGGCATATCCCCTTTGATAATCCGGAATTCGGAAATAATTATTGGCGAAAATATCAGGTATTTTTTGATTACTTGTTTCCATATCTTAGGTTATATCAAATGGGTGACTTTTATTTTCTTGTATTTCTAGCGACGCATCATTGCATTTTTATTGATTATCAGTAGTTTACATCTTAAAAGGGTAGGCTGCTCAAAAATTTACTTGTTTTTTTGCGAAAAATCGAAGATTTAACGTTTTTTATCGACTCTCTCCGAACAGAGGGAAAAAAGCAAAAAAACTCCCTTTTTGAGCCCCGGCAGACCCCGTCTGCAAAGATAGAGAATGTCGGGGTTTATTTCGCAAAAATGGGCTGTAAAATCAAGGGTGGATTCACGGATATTTTGGGGTTCCAATTGTTGGATATTGCGTCTGGTCGAAGAGGTGTTTTGCTCGCCCTTAATAACCTCAGGAGCATATATAAATTTTGCAACCAAATGAAAAAACGGCAGGAACCATTTAGCCATGGCGTAGCCATCTCTTTTCTTCCCTTATTTTAACTTTACTTTAATGAACGTATATATGAATACGGGGATAAAGTAAAGTTGATGATTTCATGGAAAAATGTAGATTTCAAGCCTCAATTTTGATGGAAAAGTGTATAAAGAGAGTCTGATTCGTTGGAAAAAATGTGAGCTAATAGGTATTATTCGTTTGAAAAAATGTAGAATTCTAAATCGTTACCTACGTTAACACTAAGAGATGATATTAAGAGTTCTCACTGTAAAGGGCGAAAGTACAAACAGAATATGTCTTTGCACTTGCACTTTTGCACTACGGGCTACGTAGTTTGCTACATATTGGCTTTTCTCTAAAGATATTTGTTGCTCCTCAAGAAAATCCGTAATTTTGTGCCGTCAATTGAATAAAAACATAGAGTTTACAATGCTGCAAAGAAGAATGAACAACTGGAACATCGTATCGGATCGAGGCATAAAATGCCTTGAGAGATTGTCGTGTATCCATACTTCGGGCATTGGAGCATTCTATACTTTTGGAGACATTTTCCGACGAACGTTTGATAGAACATTGGGGATACGATGATGCTGGTATCCCGCTGAAACGATAAATGAAAACCGTCGGAGAGTCCTTACCAAACTTTTCGACGGTTTTGTTTAATGCCTGTTGGTGACGTTCGCACGATGTGCTCTTCTCCGTCAATTCCGTCCACGGGCTGAATTATAACGTATCATTAACCGCGCAGTGATGCGCATGAATGGAAAGATTATGAATTATAAATTTGACGGAAGCAGGGTGTTCTTTACATCCGACACCCACTTCAACCACACCAATATCATCAGGTTCTGCAACAGGCCTTTCAAGGATGTATCGCACATGAATGAGACTATTATTGCCAATTGGAACCGCGTGGTCGGACCGGAGGATATCGTATTCCACTTGGGCGATTTCTGTCTGGGCGGTTCTGCCGAATGGGTAAACGTACTGAAAAGGCTGAACAGAAAAATATACCTTATTTCCGGCAACCACGACATCAAGAACTTGAGGCAGAATTACAAGAAATACTTCGAGCAGATAACGATGCAGATGTATATCGAGGTGGATAAACAGAAGATTTATCTGAATCACTGTCCGTTTCTTTGCTATGGCGGCTCATACGATGACACCTGGCAGCTTTTCGGACACGTGCATACCCGAAGGAACAATACCGGAAAGGATGCTTCTCGGCTGAGTATACTTCTTCCGACGCAATATGATGTCGGAGTGGACAACAACGATTTCACACCGGTTTCATTTGCGCAGGTGAAGGCAATCATAGGGAAACAGATTGAACAATCAAGGAAAGGAGAACAGTAAGATTAAGATGAAGATACAATACATGAGTGATCTGCACATGGAGTTCCCAACTCATATCACAATTATATGGGTAATAAGGAAGAAGGCTCCGTCTACGAACTGCCGTGGGAATACGAGTGCTCGGACGATGCTAATTCGATTCTGACCAAGGAGCAATATCAGGCGATTGTCTCTATTGCAGAATGTCTGCCGGAGGAAAGAATAAGACTTCATTAGAAGAGTTTGACAGAAAAAACAACAGGTAAGTTATATCTGATACAACCTTGATACTATTGAAAGAAAGCATTGTTTTTACTTCAAAAATCGGATATAATCAGCCAAATCTTATAAAATTCTGGGGATTTGGCTGATTATGTGGTTAATTTGTTCTATATTTGTAAAGACAAAATTCTATAGTTATGATAATAGGAAGAAAAGAAGAGCAGAAAATATTGCTTTCGGCAGCACAGTCGGAGTACTCGGAGTTGATAGCAGTCTACGGTCGCAGACGAGTAGGCAAGACCTATCTGATTCGTGAAACATTTGGCTATAAGTTCACATTCCAGCATACTGGCCTTGCAAATGCCAAGACAAAAGACCAGCTGTTCAGTTTTGCCATTTCACTTCGTGATGCCGGATACGATGATTGCCCAATACCACAATCGTGGTTGGAGGCATTCAGTCTGTTATCTCATTTCTTGAAGAATTCAACAGATGAGAAAAAGATAATCTTCCTGGACGAGCTTCCATGGATGGATACACCTCGTTCAAATTTCATTTCTGCTTTTGAACATTTCTGGAATGGATGGGCATCGGCCAGAAAGGATATTGTTCTGATTATTTGCGGTTCTGCTACATCGTGGATTATCAACAAAGTGATTAATGATCATGGTGGATTGCACAATCGTGTGACTCAACGTATAGCCCTTCAGCCGTTTACTTTGCGTGAGTGTGAAATGTTTGCTCAAAACAGAGGTCTTGAAATGAGCAGGTATCAAATAGCCGAGTGCTATATGGTGTTGGGAGGTATACCTTTTTATTGGAGTATGCTTGAAAAGGAGCTCAGTCTTGCTCAAAACATTGATAAGATTTTCTTTGCCAAGAATGGTAAATTGTCAAATGAGTTTAATCTACTCTATGCATCATTGTTTAAGTCACCAGAGCAATATATAGATGTCGTAACCGCTCTTGGCCGTAAAAAGGTTGGTATGACTCGCGAGGAGATTATGACCGCAATTGACAAGCCGAGCAACGGTACGCTGAGTAAGGTGCTTGATGAGTTGGAATACTGCGGTTTCATCCGAAAATACAATGGCTATGGTAAAAAGACAAAACAGGCAATCTATCAATTAGTCGATAACTATACGCTCTTTTATTTCAAGTTTATCCAGCAAAACAAGAATAATGACGAGCATTTCTGGTCTGTGTCTATAGATTCTGCAACGCATCGGGCGTGGAGCGGTTTGGCTTTTGAACGCCTGTGTATGGCCCATACACAGCAAATCAAGGCTGGACTGGGTATTTCAGGGGTATTGAGTAACATCTACTCATGGCGAAAAGAGGCAGATGAAAATGGCAACGGAGCACAAATAGATTTGCTGATTGACCGCAATGACCATGTAATAAATGTCTGCGAGATGAAATACTCTATGTCTGAGTTCACCATTGATGCTGATTACGAACGCGTACTGCGTAACAAAAAAAGTGCATTTATCGAGACTACAAAAACACGCAAGGCGGTACATCTTACGATGGTTACTACCTACGGGGTCCGTCAGAACTCACATTCGGGAGTTGTACAAAGTGAGATAACATTGGAGGATTTGTTTGGATAGTGAACAATGATTCCTAATTCAGACACACTTTGAATGCCACAGAAGAACTGCGTGATGTGGTCTATTACAAGCGGAAAAAGTTCGTCGATGTGACTGAAATGTACGACATTGACAGTCTGGAGGACTTCATGCGGTTCGCAACTGACCATTACGGAGAACTAGGCCTTTCACGTCTGAATATCTTTGCCTCACACGACCGGCAACAGGAGTGGAAAATTATTGTCTCCAACAGTTATTCTGCCAATGCCGGATTGGCTATCGAAGTGGCTACAACTTTGTATAAGGCCGGAGCACCGCTGTTGATATACGATGCCGAGAAGCTCTTAAGGATCCTGCTCGAAGAGAAATATGTGCGTCTGGTTCCCGACTCATATCACAACTATATGGGCTTTAGGAAGAAGGCTCCGTCTACGAACTGCCGTGGGAACACGAATGCTCGGACGATACTAATTCGGTTTTGACTAAGGAGCAATACCAGGCAATTGCCTCACTTGCAGAATGGCATCCGGAAGAACTAGTGAACCCTATCGTTTAATGGGGCTGTACTAATTATAGACTTGGCTTATCCCTATACGCTCCCGCATTAGAGATAAGCTAAGTTCTTATATATTCATATTATCCGTAATGTAAAAAGAAAAAGAGCTAGAATCTTGTGTGAACTAAAAAACAAAGGTATCTTTGTATAAATAATAGCTATAAATTGAAAAAGTATGTCGAATATTCAACAAATAGTGATGAATAGAATTAAGGTTACCCTTGTTGAGAAGCAGAAAACAAATAGATGGCTGGCAAAGCAAATGGGGAAATCAGAGAATACTATATCAAGATGGTGCTCTAATAAATCACAACCCTCTATTGCTCAATTGCAAGAAATAGCGAATTTGTTGGAGGTTGATATTCATTCTTTGTTGAGATCTCAAGAAATATAATTGTGAGTTAGATTAAATGTTGATATGTCAAAACGTATAGACAATATAATAGAAGATATAAAAGATCAATACCTCGAAAGAGATAATAATATTCCTTGGATAATTGGATTTAGCGGGGGAAAGGATAGTACTGTTGTCCTAACTTTAGTATGGAAAGCATTGCTTGCTGTACGAGAAGAGTATGGAGATAGTGCCTTAGTAAGACCAGTATATGTTGTAAACAACGATACACTGGTCGAGAATCCTATAATCTCGGATTACATAATTGAGGTTCTGGATTGTATTCGGATTGCAGCTATCGAACAGAAACTCCCTATAACAGTGCAGACAACTGTGCCAAAGTTGGAGGATAGTTTCTGGATCAGTTTCCTTGGCAAAGGGTACCCTGTTCCCAACAATACATTCCGCTGGTGCACTGATCGTCTAAAGATTAAACCTACAACCCAATTTATTTTGGATAAAGTCGATACAATGGGAGAGGCTATTGTGCTTATTGGTACGCGCCTGACGGAAAGTGCAACCCGAGCAAAATCTATTCGGCGTCACGAGATAAAAGGGAAACGACTAACCAAGCATCCATTGAATCCCAATACATACACTTACCCTCCGATTAAAGATTTGTATCTGGAAGAAGTGTGGTATATCTTAAGAGAGATTCCCTCTCCATGGGGATACGACAATCAAAAAATACAGCAAATTTATGCCAATGCTACTGCAGACGATTATGAGTGCCCTACTGTAATAACAGATAAAACTCAGCCCTCTTGTGGACAAAGTCGCTTTGGGTGCTGGGTATGCACAGTTGTTAAGGAGGATAAATCCATGAAAGCTTTAATTAATAATGGCAATGAGTGGATGAGTCCTTTACTTAAATTTCGGGATGAAATGGTTGAAGGTCGCAATATCTCGGAGAACCGCTATGCTACACGCAGAAATGGGCAACTAGCCGTAGATGCAGATGGTCATAATTTGGGCAATTATACTTTTGAGTATCGTTGCATAATGTTGCGCAAATTATTGGAATTGCAACGTAACATGCAGCGTGTAAAACCACATATGGAATTGATTTCCAATCAGGAACTAGTTGCTATACAAATAAATTGGTATAGAGACGGCTACTTTTCTCCAAAAGTTACTGATATATATAATGAGGTCTATCAACGGAATATGCCCTTAGGGAATATGCAATATCAAGAACGTTTAATTCTTGAGAGAGTGTGTGCAGAACATCCGGAAGACTATCAGCTAATCAATGATTTGGTTTCATTGCAGCGAAGCAAGACTATTTTGATGAATAACAATGGTCTTCAAGGCGATATTGAGAAACGATTGGACAACTATCTTAACCCACGTCAGTAATGTTTATAAAATCGATCATATTACACAATTATAGAGCCTATAGGGGGCATAACAAAGTCTCATTTCAGCCAGACTCAAAAAACATCTTCTTGATTGCGGGAAATAACGGTTTTGGCAAGACGACTTTTCTCACCTCTCTTGTTTGGTGCCTTTATGGAAAGTTGATGGTTGATGTTGATGAGAAATTTAGACGAGATATCAATGATGCCCAAGGCTATAAAAATTATGCACGGCAAAGCCTGCATAAGGCGTTAGTCCATGCCGTGGATTTATATGAAATTGCACCAGAAGAGCGTAAACAGATTGCTCGTCATGGGTATTCTGTAGAAAATGAGTATATTAAAGAAGATGCTCAATATTATGTGGAAATAGTACTCTCCGATGTATTTATACCTTCCATACCTTGCAGTATAATAACAATTAGGAGAACGTATGACTATTTTCTGGATGTTGAATCAGTTGATGTCTTGATTGATGGTCAGGTCAATGAATTAGCGAAGGAGGTTGGATATGATATATTCATCAATGATTTTATTTTATCCAAAGACATTGCAAAGTTCTTCTTTTTCGATGCAGAGAAGATTGTCAATCTAGCCGAAGTGAAATCAATAGACGAGAAACGTAGGCTGAGCACTGCGTACAGCGAGGTTCTGGGCATTAAGAAGTATGAGGATGTCAAGAGGAACCTTGAGAATCTGCGACTTAAATTTAGGAAGAATGCCGGGTCTACTGTGAGCAAATCAAAGCTGGATAAGTTGGCAAATAGCGTTTCTGATATTGAGTCAAAGATCAAGCATTCAGAAGAAGAACGAAGTCAGATAGATGCTCAAATTCAGCAATACAGAATTGAATCCACTCAGCTTCAAGAACGGCTGATTCGAGAGGGTAATGCCATCAGCATAGAAGATTTAAACAAGCAGAAGGAGCTGTTGGCTGTATTGAAAGACAAAGACTCGAAGCTAAAGAGCCAACTGCGAGACATGCTTGATATTGCTCCATTTGCAATCTCAGGTAGGCTATTTGCTCTTTTGAAGAATCAGGTTGATGCTGAAAAAAATATTCGGACTACAGAAGCCAATTGTACGGCTATTAATGAGGCGTTGTCGTCTGTACATATGCAAATAAAGCAGCGCTTCGGTGATCTTCGTTTGTCAGATTCTCAACTAAAAATGCTAGAGTGTGTAATATCTGATGCTTTCGCATCCAATATTGTTGAGTCGCAAGGGGATTTGCCTGTAAACTTTAAAGTATTGTTGGATTATACCGATAATGAGACGAATGAGTTTCAGGCATTATATGACAATATCAGATATTCATATAGCACAATCTTTAAGCAGCTCGTTAAAGAAATTAAGAATAATGCCATATTTTTGGCTAAAACTCAAAAGAAGATTGCTGCTGCTGAGTATGATGATGGAAACGCGGATATCAAGGCCATTAGAACACATAAGGCCGAGATTGATGATATGCTGAATAGGCTGGAAGCGAAGTCGCGTCAGCTATCGGAGCAGATAGGTACACTCAATAAAGACCTTGCAGTTTTCAAGAAACAACTATCAGAGGTTACCAAATATATTCGAGTTGATAAGTCTGATAAAGAGAAGGATGCTATTGCCGAGCGTCTGATATCAGAGCTTACGACGTTCTTGCTTGAATTAAGGACGAAACGTAGATTCTCGTTGGAACAAAAGATTATTGCGAGCATTGATATGCTGATGCATAAGGCAGACTTTATTCATAGCGTTCGGATTGATCTGCAAAATGATATTATTGAGATAGAATTGCTTGATAAAGCTGGCGAGATTATCAGTAAAGAGAAGTTGTCAAAAGGGGAACAGCAGCTTTATGCTACGGCAATCCTTAAGGCTCTTGTCGAAGAATCTGGGATAGACTTTCCTGTATTCATTGATAGTCCACTTCAAAAGTTTGATAGCATACATTCCCATAATATCATTACTAAGTTCTACCCGTCAGTGTCAAAACAGGTTGTTATTTTCCCATTATTAGGAAAAGAACTATCGGAGACTGAGTATTCCGCATTACTTCCAAGTGTGAATAAAGTATATGTTATTGAGAACGCAGATGGATGTTCATCGTTCAAAAAGGTTATACCTAACAAATTGTTTGAAACGCTTGCATAAATATGTTCAATAGTATAAAAACATCGAAGGAGAATAAAATTGTCGTGACCGAATTGAGCCGTAAATTCAATTTGGGTGCAGAAAATATCATAGCTCGTATCGCTTTAGCATATTCATTGTCTCAAGATCGGCTGTTATCGCTGACTGATATTGCTGATTCTCAGGGTAAGGAATATAGTAAGAATGTTTTGTTTGGCAATAATTCATCCTACTATATAGGTCTTATATGTGTAAAGTATGGGATCTATAAAACCGATAAGGATATCCCTAAATATGTCAAGTTGCATATTGATGATGGATTACAACTTATGAACAAGGAATTGCGCAGCAATCCCAATCTGAATGGTTACGATTATTTGATTGATAAAATAACGCATGGATTGGAGAGGATATAATATGTTAAGTGATGTTCAGTTTAAACATAGTTATTCTTCTGGTTTAGATGAGCCTAAGGAGTTTTTTACAGAAGCTCTGATCGAAAGTACCACTTTTGATTTAGGGCTTGGTTTCTTTTCCTCAAGTGGAATAAGAAGTCTTGCTTTGGGGTTCGCGCTGTTTATTGCGAATGGAGGAAAAATGCGGGTTGTCATCAACCATATTTTGAGCAAGGAGGATAAAGATGCTATCGAGAATGGACAAAAACATTTAGTCAAAGAATTTGAGTGTAGAATATTGTCAGATATTAAGGCTCTGACAAATACTCTTTCAAGGGAAGACGAACATTTCTTCCGCTGCCTATCCTACTTAGTCTCTATCAATCGAATCGAATTTGTTGCAACTATCTCGACAAAAGGGGGATTGGGGCATGACAAATATGGTATATTTACTGATGAAGTTGGAAATAAGGTTGCCTTTATTGGATCTGCCAACTTCTCACAATCGGCTTTAGAGCTTAATGGTGAAACAATCACTGTTTTCACCTCTCCGGATGATGACAAAAGAATCACTGAGTATCAGAATTTATTCGACCAATCATGGCGAAATGATACTCCTCATTTGATTCATATCCCTATAAACGAGGTGAAGACTTTTTTATGTGAGGTATATCCTAAAATGACTGTACCAGAATTGCTTGATGCAAGCATAAGTTTGAGAAATAATTTTGATCTTGCAAGAGAGAACCCTTCGTTGTTGTCGCAACGCCTCCTTGATAAATTGGAGTTGAAAGAGCAGGAACCTCGATTCCCATTTCCAGAAGAGCGCAAGATTCAGATTGATGCTTATAATGCTTGGATTGAAAACGGTAAGAAGGGAATCTTTGCCATGGCCACAGGTTCCGGTAAGACCGTAACCGCACTGAACTGTTTACGCAAACAATATAAAGAAAATGGGTTCTATAAAGCAATCATTGTTGTTCCTACGCAAGCGTTAGCCATACAATGGAAGCGAGAGGCGGAAGCTTTCAATTTCCATAATATAGTCTCTACATATACTAATAAAGACTGGAAGGAAATATTAAATAAATATATAACTAGAAGCCTGCTGGATCAAACTAAGAATATTGTAATTATTACTACCTACGCAACATTCAATAGAAAAGAGTTTCAATCATTCCTTAAAAAAGTAAAAGGCATTGACACTTTTCTTTATATCGCAGATGAAGCTCATAATATTGGTTCAGCAAACTCATTGAGGCATTTGCCAGAGATGATTTATTGGCGTATAGGCCTATCTGCTACTCCCGAAAGAATTTATGATGATCATGGGTCAGAGCTGCTATATGACTTTTTTAATTCAAGACCACCCGAGTATACATATCGATATACGATGAAGCAGGCTATTGAAGAAGGAATATTATGCCACTATGATTATTACCCGATCTTTATAGAGTTAACGGAGACAGAGATGGTAGAATATGAGCGAATTTCGGCTCTGCTAAGGAAATACATTGACTCGGATACTGGTAAGTATAAGCCTGAAGCCGAGAAATTGTTGCTCAAACGCAAAAGAATTATCCATAAAGCAGAAAATAAAAAGGTTGCAATAGCCCAATTGTTGGCGCATTTAAAACAAAATCGTAATTTAGACTATACTTTTGTTTTTGTGCCAGAAGGATATGAGCCTGACTACTCCGTTAATGAGTCTTATGATATAGAACAAGAAGACATACATATAATAGATGAGTATGCCCAAATGTTTAAGGATCATGGTTATCGTTATCATAAGTATATTAGCGGATTGGATGACGCTGCTGGTGTATTGAAAAGTTTTGCAGATGGGGATATACAAATACTCTTATCCATGAAATGCTTGGATGAAGGTGTTGATATCCCTCGTGCAGAACATGCAATATTCTGTTCAAGTACAGGAAATCCTCGTCAATTTATTCAGCGGAGAGGTCGTGTTCTTCGAAAAAGCAAGGGGAAAGAAAAAGCAACAATATGGGATTTGATAGTTACACCTCCCAATATAATGGATGAATCTACCGGAGTCGAGCGAAATCTGTTTATTGGGGAGGTTCGGCGAATAGTGAACTTTGCAGCTCTTGCAGATAATCAAATTGATATCCTGTATGGAGAGTTGCAGTCCTATTGTGAGGCTGTGCAAATAGATGTATTTGCAATGATTGAAATGGAAAATAATAATAATTAAG
>ERZ773162.2544-NODE-2544-length-11318-cov-2.644500_pt1 | contig 11318 bp, 10 predicted proteins | sample MGYA00511113_ERZ773162 | MGnify/ENA primary metagenome ERZ773162 (study PRJEB29015, sample SAMEA2737807) | human gut metagenome | biome: human gut; feature: human-associated habitat; material: faeces | place: China | collected 2012 ... | reverse complement strand
ACATTGATTTTACAGACAGCTTCTTTTAGATTTTACATAAGGATTTTACAATACGCCTTGTAAGAAACAAAACGCAGTCACTGGGAAGTCCCCCAAAAGCAGCTTCCCATGATGATACAGGATCACAAATGTAAAACATATGCGGCAAAAAGACAAGGCCGTACAGAAAAAGGAGAGAAAAATTATGAAAAAAACAATGGCAGTACTTTTAGCAATGGGTCTGGCAATGGCAGGTCTGACTGGATGTTCCGGAAATAAGGCAGCTGAGACAACTGCAGCAGCAACCGAAGCAGCAACTACAGCCGCTCAGACAGAGAAGGCGGAGGAGACTACTGCAAAAGAGACTGAAGGAAAGGCAGAAGGTCCTATCAGTGTGGTATCTCGTGAGGATGGCTCCGGTACCAGAGGTGCTTTTATTGAGCTGTTCGGCATCGAAGAGAAGAATGATGCAGGAGAAAAAATAGATATGACTACAGAGGATGCAGAAATTACTAACAGCACCTCTGTTATGATGACCACAATTTCTGGAAATACCGAGGCAATCGGTTATATTTCTCTGGGCTCTTTAAATGATACGGTAAAGGCAGTAAAGATTGATGGAGCAGAGGCAACCGTTGACAATATCAAATCTGGTGCATACAAAATTGCCCGCCCGTTTAATATCGCAACAAAGGCAGAAGTAAGCGAGGTTGCTGCTGATTTCATTAAATATATTATGAGTGAGCAGGGACAGAAGGTTGTTGAGGACAACGGATATATCAGCCAGGGAAATGAGGGAGCATATGAAGCTTCTGGTCTTTCTGGAAAGGTTGTAGTAGCAGGTTCTTCTTCTGTAACTCCGGTTATGGAAAAGCTGAAAGAGGCTTATAATGCATTGAATCCGGATGTAACTATTGAAGTACAGCAGTCTGATTCTACTACTGGTGTAACCTCCGCAATTGAGGGTGTGTGTGATATTGGTATGGCATCCAGAGAGTTAAAGGACAGCGAACTGGAGAAGGGAGTTACTGGCACTGTAATTGCCATGGACGGAATTGCTGTTATTGTAAACAATGATAGTCCGGTAGAGGAACTGACCAGCGAGAATGTAAAAGCAATTTTTACCGGCGAGGTTACTGACTGGGCAGATGTAAAGTAATTACAACATGAAGAATCATATTTGAAACCATCGTGAGGCGGCCCCTTCAGGAGCCGCCTTCTATGACACAGCAGAGAAGCATCCCTGGAAAGTAAGGAGTTTGTATGAATCATTTGAAAGAAAAATCCATGCGTATGGTATTTATGATATCTGCCTGCGCGTCTATTCTGTCTGTAGCTATGTATTTTCCTGTTTGCAAACGGGATTCCAGCAATAGGAAAAATCGGTATATTTGATTTTCTGCTGGGGGAAAAGTGGAAGCCGGGAAATGACATTTATGGAATCCTTCCCATGATTCTGGGAAGTATTTATGTAACTGCAGGGGCTATTGTGGTGGGGGTTCCCATCGGCATCCTGACTGCTATTTTTATGTCACGCTTCTGCCCTCGCAGCCTGTACCGGATTATGAAGCCGGCCATTGATCTGCTGGCAGGAATCCCTTCCGTTGTCTATGGATTTTTCGGTATGGTAGTGATTGTTCCGGTCATGTCAAAGCTTTTTGGCGGAAGCGGAAAGAGTATGGCAACAGCTTCTGTTCTCCTGGGAATTATGATTCTTCCTACGATTATCGGGGTATCAGAATCAGCAATTAATGCGGTTCCTTCCAGCTATTATGAAGGAGCCCTGGCTCTGGGAGCCAGCCATGAAAGAAGTGTATTTTTTGCTACACTTCCAGCTGCAAAATCAGGAATTCTTGCAGGTGTGATTCTGGGTGTAGGACGGGCTATTGGTGAGACGATGGCAGTAATTATGGTGGCTGGAAACCAGGCTCGTATGCCGAAGGGATTGTTTGAAGGAGTCCGCACCATGACGGCTAATATTGTGCTGGAGATGGGATATGCCACAGATTTGCATCGGGAAGCTTTGATTGCAACAGCTGTAGTATTGTTTGTGTTTATTTTGATTATTAACCTGTCATTTTCTATTTTAAGCAGAAAGGCGGAAGCGTGATGGAAGCATTTATGGAAAAAAAGAATGTAGAGATTCAGGCAATTAACCGTCAGACCTTTTCTCAGCGTCTGAAGTCCTATAAAAGAAGTCCCTTGTCCCTGCTTTTGCTGATTCTGGTCAGCCTGTCGGCTCTGATTACGGTGATGACGCTGCTGTTTTTGATTGCCTATATTCTGATTAAGGGTGTTCCTTATCTGACGGCAGATCTGTTTGCGTGGGAATATAACAGTGAAAATGTATCTCTGATGCCGGCGCTGATTAATACCATTATTATGACAGGGCTTTCTCTGATTATTGCAGGTCCTTTGGGAATTTTTGCAGCTATCTATCTGGTGGAATATGCAAAGCGGGGAAATAAGCTGGTGGCTTTGATTCGAATTACAGCGGAAACCTTATCCGGAATTCCTTCGATTGTGTACGGTCTGTTTGGATTTCTGCTGTTTGCCGTTACCTTTAAGTGGTCCTACACAATCCTGGGCGGCGCGCTGACTTTGGCAATTATGATTCTTCCGTTGATTATGAGGACAACGGAGGAGGCGTTAAAATCGGTTCCGGATTCTTATAGAGAAGGCAGCTTTGGACTGGGAGCGGGGCGGTTAAGAACAGTCTTTCATATTGTGCTTCCATCAGCAGTTCCGGGAATTCTGGCCGGAATTATTCTGGCAGTTGGACGAATTGTAGGTGAGACGGCAGCTTTGATGTATACGGCAGGTACTGTGGCTGGAATTCCGGAAAGTCTTTTAGGCTCCGGGCGGACGCTGGCTGTTCATATGTATGTGCTGACTAATGAGGGGCTGTATACCAATCAATCTTACGCAACAGCAGTGGTGCTTCTGGTGATTGTCGTGTGCATCAATGCCGTTTCCGGGATGATTGCAAAAATGGTAGCAAAATAGATGCCGGAAAGGCTGAAAAATCGGATAGGCCAACTGGTGAAGAGGCGTTTGTATCAGAAAAATATAATAACAAAGAATGTTTGGAAATCAGGAAAGGGAATTTATGGATAAGCTGACAATTCAGAATATGGAGCTGTATTACGGGGATTTTAAGGCCCTGAAGGGGATTAATTTGAATATTCAAGCAAATGAAATTACCGCTTTTATTGGGCCTTCCGGATGCGGAAAATCGACACTTTTAAAGTCTTTAAACAGGATGAATGATCTGGTTGAGGGATGTAAAATCACAGGAAAAATTCTGCTGGATGGGGAAGATATTTATGGAAATATGGACATTAACCTTCTGCGGAAGCGGGTGGGAATGGTATTCCAGAAGCCAAATCCTTTCCCCATGAGCGTGTATGATAATATTGCTTTCGGTCCCAGAACTCACGGGATTCATTCCAAGGTTCAGCTGGATGATATTGTGGAAAAATCGCTGAGAGATGCGGCTATCTGGGATGAGCTGAAGGATCGTCTGAAAAAGAGCGCCCTGGGACTTTCCGGCGGTCAGCAGCAGCGGCTTTGCATTGCCCGCGCGTTGGCAGTACAGCCCGAGGTGCTTTTGATGGATGAGCCTACTTCTGCTCTGGATCCGATTTCTACCTCAAAAATAGAGGATCTTGCTGTAGAACTGAAAAAGGATTATACTATTGTTATGGTAACACATAATATGCAGCAGGCTGCGCGTATTTCTGATAAAACTGCATTTTTCCTTCTGGGAGAGGTGGTAGAATTCGGAGAGACAGAGCAGATTTTCTCCATGCCCAGAAACAAGAAAACGGAAGATTATATTACGGGGAGGTTTGGCTGATATGCGCAATCGTTTTGACGAACAGCTGGAGCTGTTGAATGTGGAACTGATTCGAATGGGAGCACTGTGTGAGGACGCGATTTCCTATGCATCAAGAACTCTGATGAAGGAGGGAGATTTCTCTGATGAGGTGTATAAAACCGATCGGGAAATCGACCAGAAGGAGCGGGATATTGAAAATCTTTGTATGAGAATTCTCCTGCAGCAGCAGCCTGTGGCAAAGGATCTCAGACAGGTTTCTTCTGCTCTGAAAATGATTTCTGATATGGAACGTATTGGTGATCAGGCGTCAGATATTGCAGAGATCTGCAGCTTTCTGCAGGGCTGGGAAACAGAGAGCCGGCTTCACATTCGGGATATGGCAGAGGCGACCATGAAAATGGTAACGGAGAGCATTGATTCCTTTGTAAAAAAGGATTTGAACATAGCAAAAGAAGTAATTCTCTATGATGATGTGGTGGATGAGCTGTTCGGTAAGGTAAAGCAGGAGCTGATTGGACTGCTGACCCGGGAGGACAGGAATGAGGAGCTGGGAGAGTTCTGTATTGATATGCTGATGATTGCAAAGTATTTTGAGCGCATCGGTGATCACGCTACGAATATTGCCGAGTGGGTGGAGTATTCTATTACCGGCACACATCTGGAGTAGAACAGGAGGAAGCAGGCAGAATGATTTATCTGGTAGAAGATGACAACAGTATCCGGGAACTTGTGATTTACACCCTGCAGTCTACAGGATTTCCGGCGAAGGGATTTTCCTGTGCCAAGGAATTCTGGGAGGCCATGAAGGAGGAGCAGCCCTCGATGGCGCTGCTTGATATTATGCTGCCGGACGAGGACGGTCTGACTATTTTGAGAAAGCTTAGGGATTCGGCTCAAACGGCACGGCTTCCGGTGATTATGCTGACAGCAAAGGGAACGGAGTATGATAAGGTGATTGGTCTGGACAGCGGAGCTGACGATTACATTCCCAAGCCCTTTGGAATGATGGAACTGGTATCCCGGGTGCGGGCTCTGCTTCGGAGAGCGGAGCCGGAGAAAAAGGGGGGACTTCTTCAGGTTGGCCCCATTGCGGTAGATGCGGCAAAGCACACAGTTAAGGTCAATGATCAGGCGGTGGTTCTTACCTTTAAGGAGTTTGAGCTGCTTTGCTATCTGATGGAAAATGAAGGAATGGTTCTTACAAGAGATCAGCTGCTGTCCAGAATCTGGGGCTATGATTTTGATGGGGAGACAAGGACTGTGGACGTTCATATCCGGACTCTTCGGCAGAAACTGGGGGCAGCCAGCGGCTATATTGAAACCATCCGCGGCGTAGGCTATAAGATGGAGGAAATCGGATGAAACGGAAAATCTATTGGAATATGTGCCTGGTTGCCCTGTTTTCCATGGTAGTGGCAACTCTGGTAACGACCTGGCTGTTTTGCCGGGATTTGCAGGAGCAGATGCAGCTGGCAGTGAGGACTGAGGTGCGGTATCTGGAGTCGGCTGTAGAGGTTTCTGGGAAAGAATATCTTGCGCATCTGGCCAGCCGGGGAGACGGCAATAATATAAACCGGATTACCTGGATCGGGGAGGACGGAACAGTTCTCTATGACAGTTATGCAGACAGCGAATCCTTGGAAAATCACAGGGATCGCCCGGAGGTTGTCAGTGCGTTTCAGACAGGGGCTGGAGAAAGTGTCCGGATTTCTGATACTCTGGCAGAGCAGACCTATTATTATGCCAGAAAGCTGACAGATGGGACAATCATTCGTGTAGCCAGTACGACCAGCAGCGGCCTTGCTACGATGGTTCATACAGTTCCGTGGATGATTGTAATGGCAGTGGTGATTTTTGGTGTTACCATGGTTCTGGCAGAGCTTCAGACGAAGCGGATCGTGGATCCGATTAATCGTCTGGACCCCAAAAATCCTCAGGCAGAGCAGGTGTATGATGAGCTGGCTCCACTGGTGCGCCGTCTGGAAAAGCAGAAGGAAACCATTCGGGAGCAGATGGAAACCCTCCGGGAAAAGCAGGAAGAATTTACTGCAATTACAGAAAATATGCGGGAAGGCTTTATTGTTGTGGACAGCAAAGCAGATGTGATTTCCTATAATTCCAGCGCAGTCCGGATCCTGGGAGTCGATATGGAAAAGAATGGGAACGGCAACATCAATGTGCTGAGTTTAAATCGTTCCAACAGCTTCCGTCAGGTGGTAGATGAAGCTTTGGCGGGACAGCGATGTGAGCAGAATTTGGATTTAAACGGACGCCATTATCAGATTATTGCCAATCCGGTAGCAGAGTCTGAAAACCGCTGGGGCGCTGTTGTTGTGATTCTTGATGTGACAGAGCAGCAGAACAGAGAGGGGCTTCGCAGAGAGTTTACAGCAAATGTTTCTCACGAGCTGAAAACGCCTCTGACTTCCATTTCCGGGTATGCGGAGATTATGAAAAACGGGCTGGTACCGGCAGCGGATATGGGGCGTTTTTCAGAAAAAATCTATGTGGAGGCTCAGCGTCTGATTACTCTGGTAGGGGATATTATCAAGCTGTCCCGTCTGGATGAGGGCAATGTGGAGCTGGAAAAGGGACCAGTAGATTTGTACCAGATTGCCTCTGAGGTGGTAAAGCGAATGGGGGATATGGCAAATAAGGCTGGAGTGGCGATTGATATTAAGGGAAGTCCGGCCGTGGTTTCCGGAGCAGCCCAGCTTCTGGATGAAATGATATTTAATATCTGCGAAAATGCAGTAAAGTATAATAAGCCCGGCGGACTGGTACATGTAACTGTAGTAAAGGAAAAGGGACATCCTACAGTAACTGTGGAGGATACGGGAATCGGGATTCCAGAAGAAGATAAGGAACGGATTTTCGAGCGGTTTTACCGGGTAGATAAAAGCCATTCCAAGCAGATTGGAGGTACCGGTCTGGGCCTTTCCATTGTGAAGCACGGCGCCATTTACCACCAGGCAAAGGTGGAGATGGAAAGCAGGCTGGGAGAGGGAACGAGAATCCGGCTGGTGTTTTAGCCGTGTAGAACGGTCGCTCGCCTGTTACCAATTTCACTGGTTTAAGACGGTGGGGAGTTCACGAAACTGCTGTTTGGACGGGTGATAAATAGACAGGAAAGAAAGGATAGACTTTATTATATGGAGTGGATTGGCTGTTTTGCAGCGGATCCACTCCATATTTCTTTGTACAGGAAAGGGTGTCAGCACCAGGATTTTTTGAGAACGTTCTTTAATTTCCTTCGCTGAGAGCAAGTCCAAGCAGTATGCCTGGAATAAGAAATACAACCGGTCTTTTCAAAAGCCATGGAAGAAGCTTCGAAGGCGCTGCCAGAACGGACAAGCTCGTGATGGAGCATAAGATGAGTCCGTAGCAGCCTGCTGCCAGAGCAATCCCGCACCAAAGAAATACTTTGTGAAAACGATGCACGGTCTGTTTCTGGAAAACTACAAGAGTTCCAATAATTCCAGTACAGATCCAAAACGCCGGTCGGGCAAAGTCAATGAAAAGAATTTCCCAGGGTGAGATCTGGAATGTCCGTGCACGAAGCGGCTCCAGTATCAATAGGTGGCAGATACGTACTGATATTGGTAGGAGATGACAAGAAGGCAATCTGAAGAAAGCGGCCATCTCCATTCCCTTGCGCTGTGGATATGAGACAAATCATTTTCTGTTCCGAATCGCTTAACGTATAGGTAAAATGCTTGTCCTGTACAGAAGCTGTTTCTGTTACGGTCCATTCCAAGATTTCTTCCTTTAGTATGGTATTCAGAACGTCCAGGGAAATAAATATATGAGTGGCCAAAATGGTCCAGTATTCCTGTCTGCTCGCTTTCTAATAACAGTTCCTTAACCTGAGAGCTTCCCTCACCTCTACATCTCCACCATTCCATACGGAACCTGGCAGGCTGTCAGCATTTGTGCTTCCCTCTGGTGGCAGGTAAAGATGATAATCTGACCGGGCCAGGACTGAGACAGCCATTTCAGAGCAGTCCGCAGCCGCTCATCATCGTACAGTACAAAGCTGTCGTCAAAAATCAGAGGCATCTGATCGCCGTCGCCCTGGAGCAGTCTGGCGGCAGCCAGCCGCAGGGCCAGGTAAATCTGATCCATTGTGCCGCTGGAAACCTGTTCTACAGGAACCAGGCGAGTGGGAGTATTCATGAAAATATTCAGATTTTCATCTACGCTCATACTGCTGTAAATCCCTCCGGTAATGCTGTTTACCAGCTGAGAGGCGCTTTTGTTTAAGTACAGGCCAAAGGAGTCCCGAATGGTGCCGGAAAGCTCTGTCATGGTCTCCAGAGCCAGATCGATTGCAGTAATTTCTTCTCGGAGCCGTTCGTTTTCTTCCAGAACCTGTTTCAGTGCTTCTACCTGATCCTTGCAGTGCGTCAGGTGATCCAGCTTTTTTTCCAGCTCCCACTGGGTTCGCTGCTGTTTGCTGATGTTTTCTTCACAGGAAACCTCCTGCTGCTGAAGGGATGTGATCTGTTCAGCCTGTTCTTTTATAGAATTTTCGGAACGCTCCAGTACCTGGCTTAACCGGATAAATTCCTCCATACGGGCCTCAAAGGCAGCCATGGCATCTGCAGAAATGGCAGAATCCCCCAGATGGCGGGAAAAGGTCTCCTGAAGCAGCTTTCCTACCATAGCTGTTTCCTTTTTCCGGGTTTTGTAACGAAACATGAGAAACAGTCCGGCTGATGCAAACATTACAGCCATCATAGCGCACAGAGTCAGATAGGCAGAGTGATCCACCGCATGGGCCGCTCCAGGAAGAAACTCTGCAGCAAATCGGGCCAGTGTACCGGGAAAGCCGATTCCCAGTCCGGCAAGGACAGCAAAAAGCAGGAAGAGGACAGAAAGAACGAGAGTCCCTTTTTTCTCGCTGGCGGCCTTGGCATTTTCGTATTCCTGGTAGGAAGCTCTGGCGCTGTCCCGGTAACTGATAATAGAGGATTCATCCGTAAACTGTGCTACGCTTAATACCTGGCGGCCCTTGGCAATTTTTTGAAGAAGGGTTTCCCGCTCCTCCTGCTTCTGTGCCAGCTGGCTTTTTACACGGGAACGCAGCTCCTGATAGGACTGGAGCTGATTTTCATACTCTGGAGCAGCAATTTCTTTTTCGATGGAACGAATCTCCCCCAGAAGCGAGGTGTAATTTTTTCCGGCATCCGGAGTCAGCTGCCGTTCAAATTCCCGCCGCCGGTTTTTTAAGTAGGCAGTGGCTTTCGTAATATTCAAGGCCATGCTGCCGGTTGTATTCATATTTGCAATATAATTGCGCAGCTCCGTTACCATACCGCTGTCGGTAGCGCTTTTGAGCTGCCCGATGCTGATGGTATTGTTGTAGGTGGTTTCCGTCAGTCCGCACAGAAGAAAATCCAGAAAGCTTTTGGTGGGCTCCACTTCCTTTCCGGCAGTTTCATCTATAATTGTCGGAACCTTTAAATCTTTTTGAAAATTTCGTTCAATTCGATAAATAATCCCGTTTTTTTCCAGACGAATCCAGCCGCCGTAAGCGCCCTTATTCTGCCAGGGCTCAAAACGGGTAAACAGATCATTTCTGGCTGCTCGTCCCCGTCCCCGCTCCATTCCAAAGAGCATACAGCGGATAAAGGTATGGAGGGTCGATTTTCCGGCCTCATTTTTTCCGTATACAAGATTCATGCCGTCCTCAAACCGGACGGTGCGGTCGTGAAATTTTCCAAAGCCGTCAATATGTAAATCCAATAACCGCATGGCTAGCTCCTCTCATCCGTTGTTCTAAGTAATGCATCAATTCCGTAATACAGGGCCTTTTTTTCCACAGGGCTGGAATCCTCCCGCTGAAGCGCCCGGATATAAAAGCCGATCATGTCGCTGGGATGCTCTGCAAAAAGCCGGCTGAAATCATACTGAGGCTCTGATTCGTCGATGACCTCAATGATCTGCAGCCGTCGTATCAGCGATTCAAAATCGAAAACAATATCAGGATCCCGCATTCCGCGAATTCGGAACCGGTAAATATGTCCGGCGCCCCGTTTCTGAATCTCCTGAGCCATACGGTCATTCAGCTCCCGGCTGGTAGTAGCCGGAGTTACATGAACCACAAGGGGAATATACTGAGCCTGGCACAGGGGAACAAATTCCAGGGAGGTTACCTGAAGCGTGGAAGGGCTGATTTCTCCTGCAATCATACCATGGGGGCCAGTTTCTGTCTTGTCCAGAGGTTCTGGGGAACCGCACCAGGCATAAGACCGATCCGGCGCGATTTCCGGCTTGTGAATATGTCCCAGGGCAGTGTAGGAAAACCCGGATTTGGCAAGCTGGGCCTTGTCCAGAGGCAAATGGGCAGCATCGCCTCCGTGGGCCAGAAGAATTTGAATTCGCCCATTTTCCGGCGCATGAATGCCGTTCAGCCGGGATTCGGTAATTTCGGCAGTGTGGTAGCTAAAACCGGTCACCTCGGTATTGAGCTCTTCAAAATACACAGAGCTCAGCTCCTCATCCATAAGAAAGGTCACATTGGGACACCACTGAAAGCTCATGAGAGCAGAATTTTTCCGAATTCGGTCATGGTTTCCGGCAATGATAACCACCTGGACTCCGGGAATGGTGGAAAACAGATAATTGACCTCCTTCAGATCCCGCAGCAAGGGCTGGCGGTGGAAGAGATCGCCGGCAATAAACAGAAAATCAACATCCCGGATTTTTGCCTGGCGAATGATTTCACCAAAAGTATCATGGATGGCGTGGGCCCGTTCCCGGCTCCAGGGCTTATCGCTGTCGGGATGCATTCCCCAGTGAATATCAGCTGTGTGGATGAATTTCATAGAGAAATCTCCTTTGCTTTGTAAATGTAACTGTTCAGGACGGCTTATCTTCTTGTCCGGAAAATCCGAACAAGAAGCATCGGAGTTTCTCCCGCCGTCCTGAATAGTTATCTGTAAATAGAAGAAAAACGGCACCGTTTCCGAAGCATCTCCAGCCCTCTGCAGCAATACTGCTTTCGGAATACTCCAGAAAATCAGAGAGATCAGGGCAGAAGCATCCGGAAAACAGATGCCGTTTTTAAAAACAGTTCCAATTATAATACTTACAGTTCGCAGTTGCCTACAGTACGCGGGAAGGGAATGACATCGCGGATATTGCCCATACCGGTCAGGTACATAACGCAGCGCTCAAAGCCCAGTCCGAAGCCTGCGTGACGGGTAGAGCCGTATTTGCGCAGCTCCAGATAGAACTTGTAATCCTCTTCCTTCAGTCCCAGCTCGTTCATGCGGGCCAGCAGCTTTTCATAATCATCCTCACGCTGGCTGCCGCCGATGATTTCGCCGATGCCCGGAACGAGACAGTCAACAGCTGCAACGGTCTTTCCGTCCGGATTCAGCTTCATGTAGAATGCTTTGATTTCCTTCGGATAATCGGTTACGAATACCGGTTTTTTGAATACCTGCTCTGTCAGATAGCGCTTGCTCTGTCTGCATTACTTGCTGTAGAA
>ERZ773162.2542-NODE-2542-length-11326-cov-3.172212_pt1 | contig 11326 bp, 9 predicted proteins | sample MGYA00511113_ERZ773162 | MGnify/ENA primary metagenome ERZ773162 (study PRJEB29015, sample SAMEA2737807) | human gut metagenome | biome: human gut; feature: human-associated habitat; material: faeces | place: China | collected 2012 ... | reverse complement strand
GGTTGTTCCCCGCATCACGATCTGTGGCTCATACTCCACATGATAGATGCTCACCGGCTCGATCCCGGCATACGGCTCACTGCGGGCTTTGATCTTTTTCATGATGATATCGCAGGCGTCTCTGCCTTTATAGATCACGAAATGTTCGACTGTTGTCAGCGCAATATGATGCATTCTCGCAAACAATGTGTTGTCGCATCCCATCACGGACATCTCTCCCGGAACTTTGTATTTCTCCTCGTACAGAGCATCTAAAATACCAAAGGCGATCATGTCATTGAGCCCCACGATCGCAGTCAGATCCGTATGCTCTTTCAGCAATTCCTTTGTCAGGTCATATCCGATCCGATATTCCGAATCGATTCCCGGCACATCTTTATCAATCTGCTCATCCGCGGCTTTGATCACCACATGATCTCCAAGTCCTGCTTTCTGAAACTCCTTCAAAAATCCTTCTACCCGCTTGGAACGCTGCTTCTGCCTTACAGTCAGCGGCGGCGCAATATATGCCACATGGGTATGTCCGAGTTCCAGCAGATGCTTTGCCATAATTCTGCCAAGCTTTGAATTATCCAGCTCTACCGCATCCACATTCAGCCGTTCATTCTGATTGTTGATGACAGCAAAGGGAATCTTGTTGGACAACTGCTCCACTGTCTCCATAAAGCAGCTGCTCGGATTACAGGTGTAGATGACCCCCTGCGGATTCAGAGAGGGAAGCATCTTTAAATAACGCTCCTCCAGCTCCAGATCTCTCTGGGTATTACACACAAACAGCCCGAACCCCTGCTCCGTTGCTCTTGCTTCGATTCCCTGCAAAAGCATGACATAATACGGATTGGTCAGATTCGGGCAGAAAACCACCAGAAGCTTTTCCCTGCGGCTTTCTTTCTGTGTTCTGCGCTTGGGAAGCACATACCCCAGCTCCCGGGCTGCATCCTCCACTTTTTTTACCACTTCTTTGGAAAAAGAAACATTGTACTTCTTATTTAAAATCATAGAAACCGTCGTCTGGGAAACGCCGGCATATTTCGCCACATCCGAAGATGTCACTTTCTTTTTGTTCATGATTTCTCTTCCCTGTCCTGTTAAAGCTCCGTTCTGCCTTCCAGTGCACGCAGAAGCGTCACTTCATCAATATATTCCAGATCTCCGCCTACAGGAACACCGCTGGCAATCCTGCTCACTTTGATCCCGGTCGGCTTGATCAGCTTGCTGATGTACATTGCGGTAGTCTCCCCCTCCAGGCTTGAGTTGGTCGCCACGATCACTTCATCTACATCCTGCTGCAGTCGTTCCATCAGTTCTTTCAGCCGGATATCCCCCGGTCCGATCCCCAGCATCGGAGAGATCGCTCCATGAAGCACATGATACACTCCGTTATATTTTCCGGTCTTTTCATATGCTGCCAGATCTCTTGGAGTCTCCACTACCATGATGGTCCGCTGATCCCGTTCCGGATTGCTGCAGATCGGGCAAAGTTCCCGGTCCGTCAGAGTACAGCACTGTGCACAGTATCTCACATTATTTCTGGCATCCACGATCGACTTTGCCAGATTCTCCACCTGATCTTTCGGCATATTGATAATATGAAATGCCAGTCTCTGGGCAGACTTCGCTCCGATTCCCGGAAGGCGTGAAAATTCTTCGATCAGCCTGCTGATCTGATTACTGTAATAATCCATTCTTTTTCACCTCTGTCCGGATTAGAACATACCCGGTATTCCTCCGCCGAGTCCTCCTGTCAGTTTGGACATTGCAGAGCTGGATTCTTCATCCACTTTGCGAAGCGCTTCATTTGTTGCTGCCACGATCAGATCCTCCAGCATTTCAATATCATCCGGATCCACAACCTCTTCTGCCAGCTTCACCTTTAGAACTTCTCTTTTACCGGAAACGGTCACTTCCACCGCTTCTCCTCCTGCAGTCGCAGTAAATTCCTTTGCTTCCAGCTCTTTTGCCTGTTCTTCCATCTGACGCTGCATTTTCTGTGCCTGTTTCATCAGATTTGCCATGTTTCCCGGCATTCCTCCGCCAGGAAATCCACCTCTTTTTGCCATAAATCAGTCCTCCACTATAATCTCCATATTGATCTTCTTCTCAATATCTACAAATGTATCCTCAAACCGGCGTCCTTCTTCTACGTGGCGTACTTCTACTTCCACCTTCTTGCCGATCCTGTTTTCAATCAGACTTTCCAGTTCCTTCCGTCTATCTTCTCTGCCAACAAAATCTGCCCCCAGTGCATCCGGCATCACGATCATCAGACGGTTGTCACCTGCAAGGCTTAGACGCGCTTTTTTCAGGTATGTCCGAAGCATTCCCGATGCCTCATCTGCGATCGGTCTGAAATTCTTTACTACCTGCTGCACATCTTCCGGTACTGCGTTTGGAAGTTCCGGTCTCGGCGTTGGCTCCGCCGGTGCCTGACCATCTTCCTTTACATAAACAACTCGTTCCTGACCACCTGATATAACGCCCTGTTCCAGCTTTTCTTCCAATACACGGATCCGATCCAGAATAGAATCTGAGCTCGTCTCCATGGCAGGCGTACAAAGCTTGATCAGAGCCACTTCCAGAAGCACTCTTTTTTGCGCTGCATATTTCAGCTGACCTGACAATTCCGAAAAAATCCGAATGTAACGGAGCAACATATCCGCTTCCACCATCCCGGCCTCTTCCTGAAGCTGCTGCATATTTTCTGTAGATACATCCAGAACATCCTCTATATTATCAGATGTCTTCACAAGAAGCAAGTTTCGCAGATACCATGTAAAATCCGTGGCAAGCTGCGTAAGCTCCCGCCCCTGCATCACCAGATCATCGACGATATCAAGCACTTTTGGGACATCTCGTCTGATCACACTGCGCAGAAGTCTGCTGAACACATCCGTATCGACTGCTCCCAGTACTTCCAGCACATTGTCATACGTCAGCTTCTGCCCCAGATAAAAGGCAATACACTGATCCAGAAGACTCAATGCGTCACGCATCGAACCATCTGCCGCCTTTGCGACATAGCGCAGCGCTTTTTCTTCTACTTCCACCTGCTCTTCCTGCATCAGATCACGCATCCGGTCTGTGATCGTCTCAATACTGATCCGCTTGAAATCATAATGCTGACACCGGGATAAAATCGTGATGGGAATCTTGTGAACCTCGGTTGTCGCCAGAATAAAGATCACATACTCCGGCGGTTCCTCCAGTGTCTTTAACAGCGCATTGAACGCCCCTATCGACAGCATATGCACCTCATCAATGATATAGACTTTGTACTTTCCTTCTGTCGGGCGGTATGCCACTTCTTCCCGGATCTCACGGATGTTGTCCACACCATTGTTCGAAGCTGCATCGATCTCGATCACATTCATCGATGTACCCGCTGCAATAGAGCGGCACATCGCGCACTCCCCGCAGGGACTTCCATTCACCGGATGCTCACAGTTGACTGCCTTTGCAAAAATCTTCGCAACCGTTGTCTTACCGGTCCCTCTTGTTCCGCAGAACAGATAGGCATGTCCGATCCTGTTTGCTTCAATCTGATTTTTTAATGTAGTAATAATATGTTCCTGACCCTTGACATCTTCAAATTCAACGGGACGGAACTTTCGGTAAAGTGCCGTATACGACATGTATTACACCTCTGTTTTCCAAATCTTTTATTGATCTCCAAAGCTGATGCCGATGGTTCTTGCCTCTTTGATGATTCCATCCTGCGGATCTACCATTTTCAGCTTTCCTGCCACATCCTGAAGCGGTACTTTTGTAATCTTCTGATTCTTCATGGCGATCATGTAGCCGTATTCCTGATTCAGGATCAGCTCTGCCGCAGCCGCTCCCACTCTTGTGGCAAATACACGGTCATACGCACATGGAGAACCGCCTCTTTGCGTATGCCCCGGCACCGTAATCCTTACTTCCTTGTCTGTCTTCTGCTGGATCTTCTCTGCCAGTTCGTAGGCGATGGACGGATATTTCCGTTTTGCAAGCTTTTCTTTATATTCTTTTTTCTTCAGCCTGGCATCTTCTTTTGAGATTGCACCTTCTGCAACCGCAATGATCGTAAACTTTTTATCTGCTGCCGCACGCTTCTGGATCACATCCGTCACCACATCGATATCATACGGAATCTCCGGAAGCAGAATCACATCTGCACCGCCGGCAATTCCCGCATGCAGCGTGACGTGTCCCACCTTATGTCCCATTACTTCAATGATAAACACACGGCTGTGAGAGGTTGCCGTCGTATGGATCCGGTCGATCGTGTCTGTCGCAATATCCACTGCACTCTGGAAGCCAAATGTCATATCCGTGCCCCACAGATCATTGTCGATTGTTTTTGGCAGTGTCACAACATTTAAGCCTTCTTCTCTTAACAGATTCGCTGTCTTGTGTGTTCCGTTTCCTCCCAGGATCACCAGACAGTCAAGACTTAACTTATGATAAGTATGCTTCATTGCCGCCACTTTATCCAAACCGTCCTTGTCCGGTACACGCATCAACTTAAACGGCTGTCTCGATGTACCGAGGATCGTGCCGCCTCTTGTCAGGATTCCGGAAAAATCCTTTGATGTGAGCATATGAAAGTTGCCATAGATCAGACCTTTGTATCCGTCTTCAAATCCATAGATTTCCACATCATCCCGTTTTGTGCAAACACCTTTTACAACACCGCGCATTGCAGCATTCAAAGCCTGACAGTCTCCGCCACTTGTAAGCATTCCGATTCGTAACATATCCGTATCCTCCTACTCTTTGATTTTATCAATTCCGCACCAGAAATCGGTGCTAAAAGACTTTATTTCCTGTTTTATCTTATCACAAACAGGCGAAAATGAACAGTTTTATATTCTCCCTCAATTTTTCTCAAACTTTCCGATTGGTAATTTTCTTTCCATTGTGTTAAAATAGACACATCGTAAAACAAAACAGATTTGAAGGAGATAACTAAACATGGAAAGAAATGATCCTTGCTGGTGCGGCAGCGGCAAAAAATATAAAAAATGCCATATGCCGATCGAAGAAAAAATAAAACTGCACAGGGACAGAGGGGAAATTGTACCTTCCAGAAAGCTTTTGAAGACTCCGGCGCAGATCGAAAAGATCAAAAAAAGTGCGGCTCTCAACACGGCTGTTCTGGATGAAGTTGCCGCACACATTCGCGCAGGCATGAGTACTGCTGAGATTGACAAGATCGTATATGATTTTACAACTGCACACGGTGGAATCCCGGCTCCTCTGAATTATCAGGGCTTCCCGAAAAGTGTATGCACCTCTATCAATAATGAAGTGTGCCACGGAATCCCGGATGAAAACATCATCCTGCAGGAGGGTGATATCATCAACGTCGATGTATCTACCATTCTGGACGGCTATTTCTCTGATGCATCCCGTATGTTCATGATTGGCGAAGTATCCGACCGAGCCAAACGTCTGGTGCGTGTTACAGAAGAATGTGTAGAGCTTGGTCTTGCAGCGGCAAAACCATGGGGACATCTGGGAGATATTGCAGATGCGATCAATACCCACGCACAGGCAAACGGCTACTCTGTTGTTGTTGATATCGGCGGTCACGGAATCGGACTGGAATTCCACGAAGATCCGTTTGTCAGCTATGTCACACCAAAGGGCAGCGAGATGCTGCTCGTACCCGGAATGATGTTTACCATTGAGCCGATGATCAACGAAGGCAGCCCGGACTTCTTCGTAGATGAGGACAATGACTGGACGATCTACACCATTGATGACGGACTGTCTGCACAGATCGAATATATGGTTCTCGTAAAAGAAGACGGAATTGAAATTCTTACAAAATAGTCAAAAAGCTGCGTACACAGGACCTCTCCTGCTGCACACAGCTTTTTTATTTACTTCATCAGCATATGCAGATATTTTTCATACTCGACTCCGTCATTGCGCGGAATCTCTTCTTTCACTGCATCTGTAATCGCTTTCTCGATAAAGCTTCCTGCAAGTTCCATCATGGACTTCAGATTTTCTCCTCTTGCCAGTCCGCCTGCCAGCACGGAAGCAAACAGATCACCTGTTCCGGAGTAGCTTCCACCTACATACGAGAATGCTGCAAGATGTGTCTCTTTTCCCGTCACTGCCAGATTTCCCATCTTCTGGATCCCGTCTTCATTGTCACAAAACTGAATCCCTGTCACTACAACAGTTCTTGGTCCATCTTTCCTCAGGTTTTCCGCCAGCTGCCTGATCACCGTAAGAAGATGTTTTTCGTCCGTCATATTTTCGATCATCCGATAATCTGTATCCGTCAGAATACAAAGCTCCGTCAAATTTGGGGTCACAATATCCGCCATCTTCGCAAGCTCCCGCATCTTTCTGCAAAACTCTATGGAGAAGATATCAAATTTGTATCCATGATCCCCCATGATCGGATCTACCAGCAGAAAGGCTTTCTTCTTATGAAATGTCTCCGCAATATGGATCATATGACCGATCTGCTCTTCATCTGCTGCAAATCCTGTATAGATACCGTCAAACCGTGCCTCCATCTTTTCCCAGGATCGCCGAAACTGCTCCATTTCTTCCGTAAGGCTCACGCAATGATAGTCTTCATATCCTGTCTGTGCACTCAGCACAGCTGTCGGGAGCGGACACGCCTGCACGCCCATCGCTGAAAGCACTGAAATTGCTGCCGTGAGAGAACATCTCCCAAATCCTGAGAGATCGTTAATTACTGCTACTTTCTTTCCCATACTCATCCACCTGCATTTCTCTGACTGGCTTCATGATCAGAACAGAATGTTTTCCCATATTGACAACAGTCTCTCCATCCTCCACCAGATAAATGTCTCTTTCTGTCGTATAGCTCTTTTCCCAGGAGTACATCAGACGCTCCATCTTTCCTTTCATAGGCACCTCCGCCTGCCACACCGGGATTGTCACTTCCTTTAGTTCCTTACTGTTATTTAACACAACAATGATCTGTTCACCTTCCTGAAATCTTGCATAAGCAAGAACATTGGATGACCAGGAAAGCATCTTCAGAGAACCTGTACGCAGAGGCTTCTCACGCTTGTGGATCCGGATCATTTCTTTATGGAACTCTACAAGTTCTCTGTTTTCCTGTCCCCATGGATAGGTCCTGCGGCTGTCCGGATCGGTAAATCCACAGACACCTGCTTCATCTCCGTAATAAACCGTAGGTGCTCCTACCCAGGTCATCTGAACTGCCACTGCCTCCCGCATCACTGCCAGATTGATCCCTTCTTCTGCCGCTTTGCTTCCAAGCTGTGCCACTCTTCCTACAATGTGATTCGTTCTGGTCAGGAACCGGGAATGATCGTGGTTAGACAGTTCATTCATCGCCACCTGTAATGACGGGGTCAGCATGCTTGCCATAAAATGATTCATCGTATTGACAAAGTTGTCTGCATTCCCCCACAAGTCTGTCCTGCGCTCATCACTGTGCTTTTCCATTCCTGTCAAGAACCAGGTCAGCGGCTCCATAAAGGCATCATAATTCATCACGCTGTCCCATTCATCGCCCTGAAGCCATTCTCCCGGATCTCCATAGTGCTCCGCCAATATCAGCGCCTGCGGATTGGCACTTTTTACAGCTTTTCTGAAATTCTCCCAGAAGATGTGATTGTATTCATTGCTGTATCCCAGATCTGCCGCCACATCCAGACGCCATCCATCGGCATTATACGGCGGCGATACCCATTTCTTTCCGATGTTTAAAATATATTCCTCCAGCGTGGGAGAATCTTCATAGTTCAGCTTCGGCAGCGTATCATGTCCCCACCATCCGTCATAGTTTTTATTATAAGGCCACGCTTCTTCTCTTTCATCAAAAAAATGAAAGAAATCTCTGTACGGGCTCTGCGCACTGACATAAGCACCTTTTTCGTATTCCGGCTGCGGTTCATAAATCCGTTCCCGGTCCATCCACTTATTGAAAGAGCCACAGTGATTGAACACTCCGTCAAGGATCACCCGCATGCCCCTTGTGTGCATCTCCTCCACCAGTTTTGCAAACAGGCGGTTGCTTGCCTCCAGATTCCGAATGTCCCCTGTCCGCTTCTGATATTTTGTCGCTCTGGTATTGTCCTTTTCTCCCTCTGGAAGAACCTCTCCTCCGTCTTCTATAATCACGCCGTAATGCGGATCGATGTAGTCATAATCCTGAATATCATACTTGTGATTCGACGGGGAAACAAACAGTGGATTGAAATAGATGACTTCAACTCCAAGCTCTTCCAGATAGTCCAGTTTATCCAAAACTCCCTGCAGATCTCCTCCATGAAATCTGCGGATATCCATTGCCTCCGGAAATTCATTCCAGTCTTTCACTTTACAGACCGGCTCTCCGATATAAACGTATTCTCCATCCTCCACATCATTGGATGGGTCTCCATTACAGAAGCGGTCTACAAAAATTTGATACATCACTGCGCCTTTTGCCCATGCCGGTGTGGAAAATCCAGGCATGATCCGGAAATTGTAATATTCCACCGGATGTTCCGATACGCCACATCGATGATAGCAGAGCTCTTCACTCTCGCTTTTTATCCGAAAATAATAAACAAACATCGTATCTGTAAGCTGCACTTTTGTTTCATAATAATCAAACGCTTCCCCGGAGGATATCTTCTGCATCTGCAGTGCTTCTCCTCCTGAAATCAGACAGACCTCCTGAGCGTCATCTCTTGCCGTTCTGAATCTCAGCCTGACTTTTTCATGGATACCCGGTTCCGCAGGTATGACATAATCCGATGTCCCATCACAGAACAGCGCATTTTTATTCATATAAACCTCCTTTGGGGCAAGCCCCTTAAAATGCCTGCCCGGCATTAAAAACAGCTTGCCCCATTCTACACCTACTTCTCAAAAAGTGCTTCAAACTCACTTCTTGTAATCTTTTCTTTTTCCAGCAATAACTGGGCACAGGCTTCCAGTACAGACTGATGCTCCTCCAGAATTGCTTTTGCTTTCAGATAGCACTCATCAATGATACGTTTGACTTCCTCATCGATTGTTCCCGCCACTTTTTCACCGTATCCTCTGGATGTGTGACCAAAATCACGTCCGATAAAGACTTCATCACTGTCATTGTCATAGTTGATCAGACCAAGACGTTCTGACATACCGAATTTGGTGATCATGGATTTTGCGATCGCAGTTGCCTGACGGATATCCTGAGATGCACCGGTTGTAATATCATCAAAGATCTGTTCTTCCGCTACACGTCCGCCGAGAGACACTGTAATCTCCTGAAGCATATGTCCTTTTGTATTGAACATATCATCGCCTTCCGGAAGCGGCATCGTATAACCGCCTGCTCCTCCTGTCGGAACAATGGACACACTGTAGACAGGTCCCACATCCGGCAGTACATGGAAGAGGATCGCATGTCCCGCCTCGTGATATGCTGTAATCCGGCGTTCTTTTTCAGAAACCACACGGCTCTTTTTCTCCGGTCCGATCCCGACTTTGACAAACGCATGCCGGATATCGGACTGCTGAATATACACTCTGTTTTCCTTTGCAGCCAGAATCGCCGCCTCATTCAGAAGGTTTTCCAGATCTGCTCCTGTAAATCCACTGGTTGTCTGCGCAATCTGTTTCAGATCTACATCGTCTCCCAGCGGTTTGTTTCTCGCATGTACTTTCAGAATCTCTTCTCTTCCTTTGACATCCGGACGTCCAACTACCACATTTCTGTCAAAACGTCCCGGACGTAAGATGGCAGGATCCAAAATATCTTTCCGGTTGGTCGCTGCCATCACAATAATACCTTCATTAACACCAAAACCATCCATCTCTACCAGCATCTGGTTCAAGGTCTGCTCACGCTCGTCATGTCCGCCGCCCATACCGGTTCCACGGCTTCTTGCCACGGCATCGATCTCATCAATGAAAATAATACACGGTGCGTTCTTCTTAGCTTCTTCAAAAAGATCACGCACACGGGATGCTCCTACGCCGACAAACATTTCCACAAAATCTGAACCGGAAATTGTGAAAAATGGTACTTTTGCTTCTCCGGCGACTGCCTTGGCAAGCAGAGTCTTACCGGTTCCCGGAGGTCCCACAAGAAGTACACCTTTCGGGATTCTTGCTCCCACCTGGATATATTTCTTCGGGGATTTTAAGAAATCAACAATCTCTTCCAGATCTTCTTTTTCCTCCTGTAATCCTGCCACCTGTGCAAACGTAATTTTCTTATTCTGCTCTGTGCTGAGTCTTGCACGGCTTTTCCCAAAACTCATCGCTTTGGAATTTGCACCGCCGCCCTGACGGTTCATCATCATAAAGATCAGGAAAAATCCAGCCATCGTAAGCAATACCGGGAAAATCGTTGTTGCAAACCAGTTATCTCTCGGAACATCCGACATCTCATAATCAATCTTTGCTTTGTCCAGATATTTCTGGATCTCATTTACATCAGATACATATAAGTAGTTCTTCTCATTTTCTCCGTTTTTCTTGTTCTTTAACTGCACTTCCACGCTTCCGGTCGGAACGTTTTTATTCTGTGTTATCGTCACACTGTCTACTTTTTCACTGGTGATCAGTTTTTCAAATTTCTGTCGGCTCAACTGACTCTCCTTGCTATCCAGTGTATTTGTAAACCAAAGTGCGCCAAGTACAATAAGTACAAACAGGAACAGAGTAATTCCACTCAGTCCTCTGTTCTTTTTATTATCTGTCACCGGCTCATCCTCCTTTTTTATTCTACGCCTTCTACTATACCAATATATGGAAGATTTCTGTATTTCTGTGCATAATCCAGACCGTATCCAACCACAAATTCATCCGGGATCTCAAAACCGACATAATCTACTTTTACATCGCGCACACGTCTGTCCGGTTTATCCAGAAGCGTACACAGCTTCATGCTGTTTGGATTTCTCTTCTTTAAGATCTCAAGCAGATAATATAAGGTACGTCCGGAATCAATGATATCTTCTACAACCAGAACGTCTTTTCCTTCCAGAGGCTCATCCAGGTCTTTTGCGATCTTAACAACACCACTTGAGGATGTTCCGTCTCCGTAACTGCTTACGCTCATAAAATCCATGGAAACCGGAACCGTAATTCTCTTTGCAAGTTCACACATGAAGAACACTCCGCCCTTCAGCACGCAGATCAGATGCACCTGTTTTCCTGCATATGCTTCACTGATCTGTTTTCCCAGTTCCTGGATTCTCTTGTCTACATCTTCTTCAGAAATCATAACTTTAATTGTCTCTGCCATTTTCTTCTCCTCCGTAATATTGTATTTCTAATATCTTCGTTGTCTTCTCTGTAATCTGGTATTTCTGGCTCTGCCTGTAACCGACGATCCACAGCA
>ERZ773162.2541-NODE-2541-length-11328-cov-2.794021_pt1 | contig 11328 bp, 7 predicted proteins | sample MGYA00511113_ERZ773162 | MGnify/ENA primary metagenome ERZ773162 (study PRJEB29015, sample SAMEA2737807) | human gut metagenome | biome: human gut; feature: human-associated habitat; material: faeces | place: China | collected 2012 ... | reverse complement strand
GAAGCAGCAATCCCTCTGCCATCACCGGAGCGGCTATCGCAGCAACGCTGGTAAGCACGGCAACGGCGGTTATTTTCTGCAAAATAAAAGAAAAAATGACAAAAGATACTTTTTGACAGTGTTATCCTGTAATAACAATCTTGAAAAAACAGGATGATTATAATATACTTAGAACCAAGGGTTAAAAGAAAAGCAGATAACTGCACTTCAGAAAATAACGGAGATAGCATATGAAGAAAAGAAATTTTCTCTCATGTCTTCTTATCATCGCCATAGTACTTGCAACCATTTCTCCGACTGTTCTGTTTGCGGCAGAAGATATTGCCCAGGATGAACAGGTGTATGATGAGACGTACACAGAAGAGACGGAGGAATATGTAGAAGAAACTCCAGAGGCATATGATTGGACGATAGAGACAAATGAATTGAAAAAATGGCCCCAGGGTCCCCGGGTAGAAGCAGAAGGTGCAACTGTCATGGATCTGGATACAGGGGCATTTCTTTACAGCAAAAACGCAGAAGCAAAACTGTATCCGGCGAGCATCACCAAGATCATGACGATGCTGGTCGCCTTGGAACACATCAGTGACAGTGACCTGGATACAAAAGTGAAAGCATCTGAGAGTGCACTTGCTCCGATCGATTCGGACAGCAGCCAGATCTGGCTGTCCGTCGGGGAGAAAATCACAGTCCGTTCTGCCCTGTATGCGATCATGCTGGCATCTGCAAACGATGCGGCAAATGTGATCGCAGAGTACGTCGGCGGATCGATGGACAATTTTGTGAAGATGATGAATGACAAGGCAAAAGAGCTTGGCTGCGTCAACACCCACTTTGTCAATCCGCATGGTCTGCACAACAAAAAACATTATACCTGTGCCCACGATATGGCACTGATTGCTCAGGCAGCCTTTCAGATTCCGCTGTTCCGGAAAATAACAAAAACAGTCGAATACAAAATCCCGAAAACAAAATATATGAAAGAAGACCGCTGGCTGGTCAATCACCAGAAAATGCTCTATGAAGACGGTGAGTTTACTTACAAAAACTGCGAGGGCGGCAAGACGGGATTTACGGACGAAGCGTGGAACACGCTCGTTACTTATGCAAAGAAAGACGGCAAGACGCTGGTGTGTGTTGAGCTTCGCGTCAATGGTTCCTGGAAAACCTTTCATGAATCTGCGGAACTTTTAGATTACGGGTTCGACAAATTCCGCCACGAAGAGGTCGATGCGGCTCTTAATACGACAACACTCGGACAGCTGGCAGGTATCTGTCATTTCGGCACAGCATCCGTTCTGGATCAGAAAGAAGCCGGTATCCGGGCGGTCGAAGGGAAAAGTACCGTAAGCGTTACGATCCCGAAAAAACTGAAAACGGACAAGCTGAAGCAAGGTTTCTGTGACGGAAACAAGATTGTTTACAGTTATCAGGGCTGGGAAGTCGGAGAGGAAACCTTAAAGTTTAACAATCCGGCATTTGAGGTGACAAAGACAGAAATTTCAGATGCGACACTGCAGGGTCAGACAGACACAAATGGCAGTGAAACAGAGACAGCGGGAAGTACAGAAGCACCGGAAAAAGATGCATCCGGCAGCAAAGGGTTCGAAGAGAAAGTTGATGAATTTATGGATAATATAACATTTGGATTCCTGAATATATGGACATCCTTCAACGGCTGGGTAGATCAGCACGAAATGCTGTCTGCGACGGTAGGGATGATCCTGATCCTGCTTATGATCCCGCTTATCGTCATCGCTTACATGCGTGACAAAAACGATAAGCTGGCAAGAAAAGAACGCGAGCAGGACAAAGAACAGCGAAGAAAGATAGAAGAAAATATAGACAGCAAATCTTTCCAGGAGATCGAGTCAGAGATTCGTTCAGAACTTGAGAAAGAGGAACGCAGAAAGCGAGAAGCCGAAGAAGAAGAGAAGCGATTACGGGAAATGGAAGAGCTGATCGACCGGCAGAAAGCAAAAGAAGCACAGGAAACAAAAGAAACAAAAGAAACAAAAGAAATAAAACCAACAGAAAAACCCGAAGAAGAGATCCTGCCGGCAGAACAGCCAAAAACAGAGGATCTGAAAAAAGAAGAGGAGGATTAAAAAGAGTATGAACTGGGTAGCACCGATCAAGGATGATACAACACTTGAAAAATTTAAACAGAAATTAAGAGAGGTAGATGACAAGTACTATATTTTATTTGAGATAGGAGTGGGGACCGGTCTGCAGCTTCAGGAGATCCTGAAATTCCGCAACAAAGACATCAGGGATAAAGACAGCATTGAAGCAAGTATCGGAACAAAAAATATCAAACGTACTTTTCAGATTCCGCAGGAACTCAAAGAGATCATCAGCCAGTATACAGAAGGCAAAGATCCGGAGGCTTATCTGATCCTCGGACATTCCGGTTCACCGGTACCGCTTTCCAGAGAACAGGCTTACCGCGTATTTAAAAACGTCGGAAAGAGCATGGGACTGAATGCGATCGGTGCACAGACGATGCGTAAAACCTTTGCATGGAGATATTACAAAGAGACAAACGATATTTACTATATCCAGAATCTTCTGAACCATGCATCACCATCGATCACTTACCGTTATATCGGAGAAAAACCAAACGTAGAAGTTGTTCTGAAAAAGATGACCCCGGAAGAAAATGAGAGAAGCCGTTACATGCTCTACAAAGACAATGCAGGAAAGAACCGTATCCATGCACTGACAGAAGAGCTGATACATATCGAAAGAGAGCTGGATAATCCGACCAATAACGACGCTTTCTACGGCAGAGTAGACTGTCTGCTCGCTGAGCTGGAAGAGCTGATGGATAACTTCAAGAACACAAAATAAAAACAGGAGAAAAAATATGGCAAAGCTCTCCCTTAGGCATGTCAGCAAACGGTATCCAAATGGATTTTGGGCGGTAAAAGATTTTAATCTCGAAATGGAAGACGGAGAGTTTGTGATACTTACCGGTTCTCCGAAATGCGGAAAATCCACCGTTCTTCGTATGATCGCCGGAGCAGAAGATGTGACGGAAGGCATCCTGGAACTGGACGGAAAACCGATCAATGACGTCGAACCAAAAGACCGGGAGATTGCCATGGTTTTTCAGTATTACAGTCTGTATAAAAATATGACCGTTTACGATAATCTTTCGTTTGGAATGAAACTGAAAAAATGTTCCACGGAGCAGATCGAAGCGGCTGTAAAAGAAGCAGCAGATATGCTGGGACTGGAAGAACTGTTAAACCGCAGGCTGAAGATTCTCTCAGAAGGACAGAAAAAGAGGGTGGCTCTTGGCAGGGCGATCATCCGCAAACCCAAACTTTTTCTGTTTGATGAGCCTTTAAATGGTCTGGACGAAAAAGTTCAGGTTCAGATCCGGACAGAAATAGAAAAATTACATGAAAGATACGGCACAACCATACTTTATGCTGCACATGATAAAGATGAAGCAAAGAAGTTTGATGCCGAAAACAATCGCATCTTGCTTTTTTAGCCGGATGCGATTATACTTTACCTATGCGGGCAAAAGCCAGAATTCTGCCCGTTTCGTGAATAAGATTTCAATTTTCAGGAGGTAGAACATGGTCAAGTTATATGACGGCGGGGTTTATCTGGTAAACGGCACCGAGATCGTGGAAGATAACCATGATGCAGAAGCAATACTGAAACAAAAAATGGGCGATGGTGTTCCTTCAAAAGCAGAGGCTGCGAAGAATACAATCGCTTATAATATATTACAGGAACACAACACATCCGGTAATATGGATAAATTAAAGATTAAGTTCGACAAACTGACATCTCACGATATCACGTTTGTAGGAATCATTCAGACAGCAAGAGCGTCAGGACTGGAGAAATTCCCGATCCCTTATGTACTGACAAACTGCCATAACAGCCTCTGTGCAGTAGGCGGAACGATCAACGAGGATGATCATATGTTCGGACTTACCTGTGCGAAAAAATACGGTGGAATCTATGTACCGCCTCATCAGGCAGTTATCCATCAGTTCGCAAGAGAAATGCTGGCAGGCGGCGGAAAGATGATCCTCGGATCAGACTCCCACACACGTTACGGTGCACTGGGAACCATGGCGATGGGCGAAGGTGGACCGGAGCTTGTAAAACAGCTGCTCTCCAAAACTTACGATATCAATATGCCGGGTGTGGTAGCGATTTATCTGGACGGTGAGCCGATGAAAGGTGTCGGTCCTCAGGACGTTGCTCTGGCGATCATCGGAGCTGTCTTTGAAAATGGCTATGTAAAGAATAAAGTCATGGAATTTGTCGGACCGGGCGTAGAGAAACTGAGTGCAGATTTCCGTATCGGTGTGGATGTTATGACAACCGAAACGACCTGCCTGTCCTCCATCTGGAGAACCGATGATGACAAGATCAGAGATTTCTATGATATCCATGGCAGAAGTGAAGATTATAAAGCACTGAATCCGGGTGCAGTTACATACTATGACGGCATGGTTTATGTAAACTTAAGCGAGATCCGTCCGATGATCGCGATGCCGTTCCATCCAAGCAACACCTACACCATCGACGAGCTGAATGCAAACCTGATGGATATTCTGGACGATGTAGAGAAAAAAGCAAAAGTCAGCCTTGGCGGAGCAGTAGAATATTCTCTGAAAGATAAAGTACATAACGGCAAACTCTATGTAGAGCAGGGAATCATCGCAGGATGTGCAGGCGGCGGATTTGAAAACATCTGTGCGGCAGCCGATATCCTGAAAGGTTCCAACATCGGAGCAGATGCCTTTACGTTAAGCGTATACCCGGCAAGTACTCCGATCTATGTAGAACTGGCAAGAAACGGCAGACTGGCAGATCTGATGGCAGCAGGTGCGATCGTGAAGACAGCATTCTGCGGACCATGTTTCGGAGCAGGTGATACACCGGCAAACAATGCCCTGAGTATCCGTCACTCTACACGTAACTTCCCGAACCGTGAAGGAAGCAAACTGCAGAATGGCCAGATTTCTTCCGTAGCACTGATGGATGCACGTTCCATCGCAGCTACTGCAGCAAACAAAGGATACCTGACTGCGGCTACCGATGTGGACGTAGATTTCAGCAATCCAAAATATTACTTCGACAGCTCTATTTACGCAAACCGTGTATTCGACAGCAAGGGCGTGGCAGATCCGGATCAGGAGATCCAGTTTGGTCCGAACATCAAAGACTGGCCGGAAATGGCACCGCTGGCAGAAAATATGGTATTGAAAGTCGTATCCGAGATCCACGATCCGGTTACTACAACCGACGAGCTGATTCCATCCGGAGAGACATCTTCTTACCGTTCCAACCCGCTTGGACTGGCAGAATTTGCACTCTCCAGAAAAGATCCGGCATATGTAGGACGTGCAAAAGAAGTACAGAAAGCAGAAAAAGCCCGCGAAGCCGGAAACTGTCCATGTGAAGCTTTTGATGAACTCAAATCGGTCTGGGATGAGATCAAAAAAGCATATCCGGATATGAACAGTGAAAATACCTGTATCGGAAGCACGATCTTCGCAGTAAAACCGGGAGATGGTTCCGCACGTGAGCAGGCTGCATCCTGTCAGAAAGTACTGGGCGGCTGGGCAAACATCGCAAACGAATATGCGACAAAGAGATACCGCTCCAACCTGATCAACTGGGGTATGCTTCCCTTCCTCATCGACGAGGGCGAGCTTCCTTTCAAGAACGGCGATTACCTCTTCCTTCCGGGCATCCGCGAAGCCATCGAGAACAAAGCCGGCGAGTTCACCTGCTACGTTGCAGGCGACGGCCTGAAAGAGATCACCCTGAAAATGGACGAGCTCACCGATGACGAGCGCGAGATCATCCTCAAAGGCTGCCTGATCAATTACAACAGAAAATAAGAGAAAATGAGAAATTGTCCCCCGGCATGAGAGAGGTTCATGGCCGGGGGCTTTTTTGTGTCCCGCGTTCACACAATTTTCAAAAAGTTATCAAAAAAAAATCACAATCTTTCCCCCAAATGAACACAAAGTTTTCTTATTTTGGAATATATATTTGTGCTGGAGTCCGGCGCACGAGCACTGGACAGGCAAAAAAAGGAGGAAGAACCGTGATAGAAGTTAAGAATCTGACGAAAAGGTATGGAGATCATACAGCGGTAGACCATCTGAGCTTTCAGGTGGAAGAAGGTCAGATCTATGGTTTCCTGGGCCCCAACGGAGCAGGAAAATCTACAACCATGAATATGATCACCGGCTACATTGCATCCACAGAAGGAACGGTAGTGATCAACGGCCATGACATTCTGGAGGAGCCGGAGGAGGCAAAGAAAGACATCGGTTATCTGCCGGAGCAGCCGCCTCTTTACATGGATATGACAGTCATCGAGTACCTGAGACTGGCAGCTGAGCTGAAAAAGGTACCGAAAAAAGACAGGGAGAACATGATCGCCGACATCATGGATACCGTTCAGCTGACCCATATGAAAGACCGTCTGATCAAGAACCTGTCAAAAGGTTATAAACAGAGAACCGGTCTGGCCCAGGCATTGATGGGATATCCGGAGGTTATCATTCTGGATGAGCCGACGGTGGGCCTGGACCCGAAACAGATCATAGAGATCCGTGACCTGATCAAGAGCCTGAGCAAAAAACATACGGTTATTTTAAGTTCCCATATTCTTTCTGAGGTAAGTGCTGTCTGCGATTACGTCATGATCATTTCCCATGGTCATCTGGTAGCCAGCGATACCCCGGAGAACCTGGCAAAACTGATGGAGGGTGAAAATACTCTGGAGCTCACCATCAAGGGCAGCCGGACTGAGGTTGAGGGAATGCTGAATGCCATTCCGGAGATTGCCGAGAAGAACTTCACCTCCAACGAAAACGGCCTGCTTCAGGTCAACGTGAAAACCGAAGGAAACGAGGACGTCCGGGAAAAGATTTTCTACGCCTGCGCGGAGAACCAGTGCCCGATCCTTCGTATGGAGAACACCCATGTTTCTCTGGAGGATATCTTCCTTGAGCTGACTTCCCAGGATAACGCGGCAGCGAATAATACCGGAGCTTCCAGCGACGCAGAGGCCATTCAGAGTCTGATGGACGACGATGCTTCCGAAGAACCGGAAACACAGGAAGAAGATAACAGGGAGGGTGGTCAAGAATGAGTACCATTTGTAAAAAAGAGATCCGGGCATATCTGACTTCCATGTCCGGCTATGTATTTATCGCATTTATGCTTCTGGTGACAGGCATTTATTTCACCGCGTATCATATGAATATGGCTTATCCCATTTTCGGTTATACGCTTTCCGCAGTAAACTTTATTTTCCTGATCGTAACGCCGATCCTGACTATGAGAGCTCTGGCAGAAGAGCAGCGTCAGAAAACAGACCAGCTGCTTCTGACTTCTCCTCTGTCTGTGACTGACATCGTGGTTGGAAAATTCCTCGGAATGGTTGCCATTTTTGCTATTCCGGTACTGATTATCTGCCTGTATCCGCTGATCATGAGAGCTTACGGTGATGTTTCCATGCCGATGTCCTACACGGCAATCCTGGGATTTTTCCTCCTGGGCTGCTCTAACATCGCGATTGGTCTTTTCCTGTCCTCCCTGACAGAAAGCCCGGTCATTGCGGCAGTTATCACCTTCGGCGCTCTGTTTATCTGCTACATGATGAACAGCCTGACCAGCATTTTAAGCCAGACCGCAGCTACCTCTTTCATGATTATCGCGGTACTGATCCTTGGTGTGGCAGTTGTCATTTATTCTGTTGTAAAAAATACCTTCCTGGCTGTGATTATCGGCATCGTTGGTGAGGGAGTTCTGGCAGCGATTTATTTCCTGAAATCCACACTTCTGGAAGGTGCGATACAGAAAATTTTAAGTGTTTTTGACCTGAGCAGCCATTTTGATGATTTTACAAACGGAATTCTGGATGTTTCCAACGTGGTTTATTATCTCACGGTCATTGGCCTGTTCCTGTTTTTCACGGTGCAGTCCATCCAGAAGAGAAGATGGAGCTAAAGGGAGGAGACAGATCATGAAAAAGCCAAGTATCAAAAAGCCCAATATAAAAAATATCCTGCCGAAATGGAGCAGCAAAAACATCCGCAAAGGTTCCTACAGCCTGGGAATCAGCGTGGTTGTACTGGCCATCGCAGTGGTATTTAACCTGGTAGTCGGAAAACTTCCGGCCCAGTACAGAAACGTAGATTTAAGCCAGACAAAGCTTTCCACCATCGGCGACACCACAAAAGAGCTGGTGAGCAACCTGGATCAGGATGTGACGATCTATCAGATCGCTGAGAGCGGAAGCGAAAACGAGACGATTCAGAAACTTCTGGAGCGTTACGAGGGTCTTTCCTCCCATGTAAAAGTGGAGACTATGGACCCGGTGCTTCACCCGAACTTTGTATCTGAATATACCGATGACGATCTGGCAAGCAATTCCCTGATCGTTGTAGGCGAGAACCGCAGCAAGGTCATTCCCTATGCGGATATGTTTGAGTCCACGATCAATTATCAGACTTATCAGTATGAGACCACAGGCTTCGACGGCGAGGGTCAGGTTACAAGCGCCATTTCCTATGTAACAACAGACTCACTGCCGGTTATGTATACAATCACCGGTCACGAAGAGGCAACAATGACCGATGATATGAAATCTGCCATTGAGAAAGAAAACATCGAGATGAAGGATCTGAACCTCCTCACCGAGGAGAGCGTTCCCGACGATGCAGACAGCGTCATGCTTTTCTCCCCGCAGAATGACCTCAGTGAAGAGGAAGCAGACAAACTGATCACCTACATGGAAAATGGCGGCAAAGCCATTATTATCACCAGCTACAGCGACAAAGAGATGCCGAATCTTCAGAAGGTTCTGAATAACTACGGCATCGGCACCATGGCAGGCGTTGTCCTGGAGGCAGACGGCCAGCATTACATTTCCGGAAACCCGACCTATCTGGTTCCGAATATCGGAAGCGCCGACGCTTTGGGAGAGCTGGCAAAATCAAACTCCTACGTTCTGATGCCGGTGGCTCAGGCCGTGGAGAAGCTTGAGGACAGGAGAGATACCGTCACCATCGAGAGTCTTCTTACCTCCTCTGATTCTGCTTATGTAAAGACCAATATAAATGGCACTCTGGAAAAAGAGGACGGCGACGCAGAGGGACCTTTCGATGTGGGCGTTGCAGTTACCGAGTCCGTGGATAACGGAGAGACCAAGCTTGTTTATCTGACCAGCGCAAACCTGTTCAGCCAGCAGGTAGATGCCATGGTTTCCGGAAACAACGTGAAACTTCTGGCCAATTCCGTAAGCTGGATGTGCGATCAGGAACAGAGCGTTTCTATCCCGAGCAAGAGCACACAGATTTCTTATCTGACTGTGACAGCAGCATCTGCCCGGATGTGGGGTATGGTAACAATCGGACTTCTGCCGGTTCTCTGCCTGGTTATCGGAGGCGGCATCTGGTTTAAGAGGAGAAAGAGATAATGACAGCGAAAAAAAAGAAAAAAGGAAAGGGACTGCTTTTTGCAGTCCTGATCCTGATCGTTCTTCTGGTTCTTTATTTTGTGATTGATCTTCAGCAGAAGAAATCAGATCAGGAAGCAGAGACGGAGGAGACCGAGGAAAGTTCTCTGCCGGTATCTGTTACGGAGGATGAGATCTCCAAGGTTACTGTAAAAAACGGCGACGTAACCATGACCTATGTGAAAAACGACGACACCTGGACTTACGAGGAGGACCCGGATTTCCCGCTGGATGAGAGTGCGGTCAATACGAAAATGAATTGTCTGACTACCCTTACCGTTGACCGGGTACTGGAAAGCCCGGAGGATCTTTCTGAGTATGGTCTGGATAAGCCGCAGCAGGAAGTGACGGTTCTGAAAACAGACGGAACCACATTTACTCTTTACATCGGTAATCAGAACAGCAGTAACAATGATTTCTATGTAAAAGTAGACGACGGCGCAGATGTTTACACCATGCCGAGCAGCAGCGTCAACGCTTTTAACATGCAGCCCTATGATGTGGCAAAAGCAGATTCCTTCCCGACCCTTGAGTCCACCAATATCCGTGACATTAAGGTGGAAAAAGAGGACGGCACCGTAGAGTTCAGCTCCGATGAGAGCGGAACCAGCTGGAGCGTGAAAGATCAGGACGGCAATGAAGAGACCGCCGGAGCTACAGCAGCCAGTGACCTTGCCAATGCGGTATCCAGCCTGACTTACAAAAAATTCATCGACTACAAAGGTGACGATCTAGCCCAGTATGGCCTGGATAAACCGACGGAGACCGTTACGATTGTAACTGAGGAGACAGAGGCAGAGACCGAAGAGGAACCTGAGGCTGCTACCGAGACGGAAATGGTATCTGAGAGTGAGAGCGCATCTGAGACAGAGACCGGTTCTGAGGAGACCGCGACGGAGGCCGTATCAGAGGAAGAGACTACCGAGGCAGCCACCGAGACAGAATCCGAAACTGAAACCGAGACCGAGGAGCTGAAGACCATCGAAGTGACCACCACTCTTCTCATCGGAAACACCAACGACGACGGCGACTACTATGTGAAACTGGCAGACAACAACGGCGTTTATACGATGTCCGAATCCACCCTGGATAAACTCCTGAATGTGGACGTTCTGGATTATGTGAGCATGTATCTGAACGATGTGCCCATGACCAACATGAAAAGCCTGGAAGTCACCTACCAGGGCGAGACCAAGACTCTCACTGTGGAAAGTGAAGAGGCTCCGGTAGAGACAGAAGCCTCCACAGAGGAAGAAACCGAAGCTGACACCATCAAGATCAGCGCAGGTGCTCTGGATGATGCAGAGACCGAGACAGAGAGCGAAAGCGAGGCGGAAATCGAAACTGAGACGGAGACCGAGCAGCAGATGCGGACCGTTTACCATTATCTGGTAGACGGCGAGGAAGTGGATTCCACCCCGTTCCGCCTGTTCTACAATAACCTCATCGGCCTGCAGGCCCAGAAACGTACCAGCGAGGCACCGGAAGTCAGCGGTGATCCGGACTTCAAACTGGTATTCACCAAAGTTGACGGCACCAAACTGACCACCGAGTTCTATCTGGCAGACGACGGACTCTACGACGTCCTCTCCGACCAGAATCTCCCGGCCCGGATCAGCAAAATGGATGTCCAGAAGATCATCAGCTACTACGAAGACGTGATCAACCCGGAAACCGAGACAGAAAGTGAAACGGAGACAGCTTCCGAAGAATAAAGAAAACAAAGAAGACCCGATAAGCGAGCAAATTCCTTATCGGGTCTTTTTTAATGAAAATTTTTTGTTCGCGGGAAGGCCTTACAATTTCCT
>ERZ773162.2540-NODE-2540-length-11330-cov-2.844169_pt1 | contig 11330 bp, 8 predicted proteins | sample MGYA00511113_ERZ773162 | MGnify/ENA primary metagenome ERZ773162 (study PRJEB29015, sample SAMEA2737807) | human gut metagenome | biome: human gut; feature: human-associated habitat; material: faeces | place: China | collected 2012 ... | reverse complement strand
ATTCCGCAGAAAGCATTTATGAGCGTACTGAAACTGGATGAAAATTAATTGTTGTCAATCCTGTGGTGAAAAGCAATAAATAAAGGTGTCTGAGTGTGACTGATTGACATAAGATATATGCCAGCTGGCATCAGACGCGGAGGTATCCGATGAAAGCTAAGATACGTATTTTGATAAGAAGAATAAAGAGAAGTTATAAAAAAGACAGGGAACAGTGGATCAAGGGCGGGATTTTGACAGTGATCCTGCTGGTGATCGTAATTTTTGCAGGCAGCTGTGCATGTGGGAAGAAAACGGTGAAAGCACCAGACGCAGAGTCGCAGGGCGTAATGAAGATCACGCCGATCCCTACAGCAACACCTACGCCGGTACCTCGCCAGGTAAATAAAGATGCGGTAGCGCAAAGCGGAAGCGTGACTATGGTGAATGAGTATCTGGTTCAGAAAGAAGAGGGAAAGGCTGCAGGCAGCAGTAAGAGCGGCTCTTCAGAAGAGCAGACTGCTGCAGATTCGTCTGACAGCGGCAGTGATGCTACTGGAAATTCAACAGATGAAGAAACTGAGACCGGTAGTGGAGATTAATTTTACAGAAACAGCATTGTAAACAGAAGAAAATAAACAATGTGGAGAAAATCAGAATGGGAACAAAGAAGAATGGTTTGGAATTGTACCTTCACATCCCGTTTTGCATAAAGAAATGTGATTATTGTGACTTCCTGTCAGGTCCCTCTACCAGGGCCGGGCAGGAAGCTTATATTTATGCACTTTTACGGGAAATGGAGACGGTTTCAAAGAATCTGAAAAAACGTCCGGTAGATACAGTTTTCATTGGCGGAACACCTTCTGTGCCGGAATGTGATGTAATGGAAAAGCTTTTACAGGGGCTGAGAGATTATTTTTTGTTTTCGGCGGATGCGGAGGTAACGATTGAAGCAAATCCTGGAACATTGACGCCTGAGAAACTTTCTATTTACAGAAAATACGGAATTAACCGGATCAGCATTGGCTTACAGTCGCCAAACAATAAGGAACTGGCTATGCTTGGAAGAATTCATAATTATGCACAGTTTCTGGAAAGCTTTCAGATGGCAAGAGAGGCTGGCTTTTCCAATATAAATGTGGATCTGATGTTTGCCATTCCGGGACAGTGTTATGAAGGTTGGATAGAGAACCTTCGGATGGTGGCGGCACTTGGCCCGGAGCACATTTCGGCATACAGTCTTATTATTGAAGAGGGCACCCCTTTTTCCAGAAAAAAGCTGGATTTGCCTGATGAAGATACGGAGTACCGCATGTATGAAGATGTTGCTGTAGTTCTGAAAGAGTATGGCTATCATCAGTATGAGATTTCCAACTATGCAAAAGCAGGGTGTGAATGCAGACATAATGAAGGATACTGGCAGAGAAAGGATTATCTGGGGCTTGGGCTTGGAGCGGCTTCCTTATTGGGAAAGGAACGTTTTTCCAATACTTCCGATATGCAGGAATATCTGAAAAACAGCAGTGCACCAGAAAAAATTCGAAAAAACAGGGAACTTCTTACAAGAGAAGATGAGATGGCAGAGTTTATGTTTCTTGGACTTCGTATGACACAGGGTGTGTCCAAAAAGGAATTTCAGGAGTATTTCGGCACTGTAATAGAGAATATATATGGAGAAGTTCTGAAAAAATATAAGAAACAGGGACTGCTGTTGGAAGAAAGCGGCAGGATATTTTTATCAAGAGAAGGCGTTCATGTGAGTAATGCAGTGATGGCAGATTTTTTGCTGTAAGTTTTGGTGAAAAAAGAATTTAGAAATGGTTGACGAACAAATGTTCTTGTGATATTCTTGAAGAACACATTAAGAAATGTCTGAGCCGGAGGATTCCGGATCAGATCAGGATACAGGGAGTTACAGCCGGTGCTTTCCGGTTAAGAAATGGAGGAACAGATGGCAGCAGAGAATAAGAAACAGTTTATCAGAATCAGAGGAGCCAATGAGAATAACCTGAAGAATCTCAGTGTGGATATTCCCAGAGATAAGTTTGTAGTTCTTACCGGCTTAAGCGGATCAGGAAAGTCTTCACTGGCATTTGATACGATCTATGCAGAAGGGCAGAGAAGATATATGGAATCTCTGTCTTCCTATGCCAGACAGTTCCTTGGCCAGATGGAGAAGCCAGATGTGGAGAGCATAGAGGGACTTCCACCGGCTATTTCTATTGACCAGAAGTCTACTAACCGCAATCCCAGATCCACAGTAGGAACGGTGACAGAAATTTATGATTATTTCCGTCTTTTATACGCCCGTGTTGGTATTCCACATTGTCCGAAATGCGGCAAGGTGATCGCCAAGCAGACAGTAGACCAGATGGTGGATCAGATTATGGAATTGCCGGAGCGCACCAAGATCCAGCTTCTTGCACCGGTAGTACGAGGACGCAAGGGTACCCATGCGAAATTACTGGATCAGGCCAGACGCAGCGGTTATGTACGTGCGGAAATCGATGGAAATGTGTATGAACTTTCTGAGGAGATTACCCTGGATAAGAATATTAAACATACGATTGCCATTATTGTAGACCGTCTGATCGTGAAGCCTGGAATTGAGAAAAGACTTACAGATTCTCTTGAGACAGTATTGAATCTGGCTGACGGATTGGCTGTGGTGGATACAATGGACGGAGATTATATGAATTTCAGCCAGAGCTTTTCCTGTCCGGATTGTGGAGTCAGTATTGATGAGATCGAGCCAAGAAGTTTTTCATTTAATAACCCATTTGGGGCCTGCCCGGAGTGTCTTGGCCTTGGTTATAAGATGGAATTTGACCCGGATCTTATGATCCCGGATAAGTCTCTGAGCATTTCTGAAGGGGCTATTGGAGTGATGGGCTGGCAGTCTTGCACAGATAAGAGCAGTTTTACCAATGCTATTCTGAATGCCCTTTGCAGGGAATACGGTTTTGATCTGGATACACCTTTTAAAGATTATCCCAAGAAGATACAGGATATTATTCTATACGGCACAGGCGGACATTCTGTGAAGGTTTATTATAAGGGACAGCGCGGAGAGGGTGTTTATGATGTGGCTTTTCCAGGCCTTATAAGGAATGTGGAACAGCGCTATAAAGAGACTGGCTCTGAATCTATGAAACAGGAATACGAGAGCTTTATGCAGATCACTCCATGTAAAGCATGTAAGGGTCAGCGACTGAAGAAGGAGTCACTTGCGGTTACGGTAGCGGATAAGAATATTTATGAAATTACCAATATGTCCATTGATAAACTGAAGAGATTTCTGGCAGAAATGCAGCTGTCTCCGCAGCAGCAGCTTATTGGAAAGCAGATACTAAAGGAGATCAGAGCCAGAGTGGGGTTCCTGGCAGATGTAGGTCTGGAGTACCTTTCCCTGGCACGTGCCACTGGTACTCTGTCTGGCGGAGAGGCACAGAGAATCCGTCTTGCTACCCAGATCGGTTCCGGCCTTGTCGGGGTTGCCTATATTCTGGATGAGCCAAGTATTGGTCTGCATCAGAGGGATAATGATAAACTTCTTGGTGCTTTGATGCACTTAAGAGACCTGGGAAACAGTCTTATAGTGGTTGAACATGATGAGGATACCATGCGCGCAGCGGACTGTATTGTAGATATCGGACCCGGCGCAGGAGAACATGGTGGACAGCTTGTTGGAATGGGCACTGCTGAGGAACTTATGCAGAATCCGAAGTCCATTACAGGAGCATATCTCAGCGGAAAACTGAAAATCCCGGTTCCGGAAGTACGAAAGGAACCTACCGGTTATCTGACTGTTAAGGGGGCGGCAGAGAATAATCTCAAACATATAGACGTGGATATTCCTCTTGGAATTATGACCTGCATTACAGGTGTTTCCGGGTCAGGAAAGAGTTCTCTGATCAATGAAATCCTTTACAAACATCTTGCAAGGGATCTGAACAGGGCCCGCGTGATCCCGGGAAAGCATGATGAAATTATTGGAATAGACCAGTTGGATAAGGTAATTGCCATTGACCAGTCTCCAATTGGCCGTACACCAAGATCTAATCCTGCTACTTATACAGGCGTATTTGACCAGATCAGAGATCTTTTTGCTGCTACAGCAGATGCCAAGGCAAAGGGGTATAAGAAAGGGCGCTTCAGCTTTAATGTAAAAGGCGGACGCTGTGAAGCCTGCAGTGGTGATGGTATTATTAAAATTGAAATGCACTTCCTGCCAGATGTTTATGTCCCTTGTGAAGTTTGCAAGGGGAAGCGCTATAATCGGGAAACTCTGGAAGTGAAGTATAAGGATAAGAGCATCTACGATGTACTGAATATGACAGTTGAGGAGGCAATGACGTTCTTTGAGAACGTTCCATCCATCAGAAGGAAGATAGAGACCTTATATGATGTCGGTCTTTCTTATATTCGTCTCGGACAGCCTTCCACCACTCTTTCCGGCGGAGAAGCACAGCGTATTAAGTTGGCTGCAGAGCTGAGTAAGCGCAGTACAGGTAAGACTATTTATATTCTGGATGAGCCTACCACTGGATTGCATTTTGCAGATGTTCAGAAACTGGTGGAGATTTTGCGTCGACTTTCGGATGGTGGAAATACGGTTGTTGTAATTGAACACAATCTGGACGTGATCAAGACCGCTGATTATATAATTGATATCGGACCAGAAGGCGGAGATGGCGGGGGAACAGTTGTTGCCAAGGGAACACCTGAAGAAGTGGCGAAGAATCCAGCTTCTTATACAGGACGTTATGTTGCGAAATATTTGAAGTGATTCTGATAATAAACCTCTTTCCAATTGAAGCATTTTTGTTTATAATGGTACGAAGACTATTAATTATGAAAAATCTATGAGACAATTATAAAGTCACATCTGCAGAATGTGGTGTTTATGATTACAGTTCGGAATATGAATGGTAATCATTTATTGCACAATTCTTGCAGAGAAAGTGTGATAAAGTGTTTTGAGAGAAAGGGGAATTTAATGCCTGCCAGTGATATTGGAATTGACCTGGGAACCAGAAACAGTCAGGTATATTCCACTGGACGGGGGCTGGTAGTCAGTGAGCCGTCTGTAGTGGTTTATGATAAGAACTCAGAGAAAATAAAAGCAATCGGTGAGGAAGCCAGACAGATGACCGGACATGTTTCATCAAATATGGAAGTAATCCGGCCAATCCGCCAGGGAGTGATCGTAGATTATACGGTTATGGAGAAGATGCTGAAGTATTTCATTTCCAAGGCAATGGGTCGCCATGCTTTTCGAAAGCCTAGAATCAGTATCTGTATCCCCAGCGGAACCACAGAGATTGAAAGAAAGGCAGTAGAGGAAGCTACTTATCAGGCCGGAGCAAGGGAAGTGTTTCTTGTGGAAGAGCCGATTGCAGCTGCAATTGGTGCCGGAGTAGATGTGACGAAGCCTTTTGGTAATCTGATCGTGGATATAGGAGGCGGAACCACTGATGTTGCCGTGATTTCCATGGCTGGCTCTGTTGTGTCTGCTTCCGTAAAGGTTGCCGGAGATAATTTCGACCAGGCAATCATGAGCTATGTGAGAAAAAATCACAGCCTTTTTATTGGGGAAGAGGCCGCTGAGAACATAAAAATAAAAATCGGAACTGCCTGCCAGGAAGCATCTCCGCGGATGCTGGAGGTAAAAGGCAGAAATGTGATCACCGGACTTCCCAAGGTTGTAACTCTGACTTCAGAAGAAATCCGTATTGCATTGAGGGATGCTACCAATCAGATTGTGGAGACTGTGCACGGAGTGCTTGAGAAAACTCCGCCGGAACTGGCTGCAGATATTGTAGACAGAGGAATTGTTCTCACAGGTGGCGGAGCATTGCTCCATGGAATGGACACCCTCATTGAGCAGAAGACCGGCGTAAGCACTCTTACTGTGCAGGATGCTATGTCTGCGGTTGTGGTGGGAACCGGTAAATATGCGGAAGTAATTACCAGGATGGAAGAATAATCTGATTGCTTTGAAAAGCGTAAACAGTAACATATAATTTGGCTATTCTGTTTTGCAAAAGATAAAATATTATGTAAACTATAATGAAAAGGGTACTGCGTTCTAGAGCGTGTTTGAAAAAGGCTTTCTGCAAAGTGGGGCGTGCAGATTGCGGGAATACTTTTTCAAACACATTCTAGCAGTGCCCTTTGGTTAGTGCTGGCGGCAGGAGAAGAACAAATGAGTGAGAAAGTTACAGGCTATATAGATCATGTCATATTCCGCAATGATGAAAATGGATATACAGTTATGGTTCTTAAGACCGCGGATTCAGAGGAAGAGCTGACTTGTGTAGGAACATTTCCTGACGTTACACAGGGTGTGACCATTGAAGCTGAGGGACAGTTTTCCCAGCACCATATATACGGCAGACAATTTAATATCCAGTCTTATGCGGAAAAGGCACCAGAGGACACCCAGGCTATGGAACGTTATCTGGGTTCCGGAGCGATTAAAGGGGTAGGTGCAGCACTTGCTGCCAGAATTGTGCGGTGTTTTGGCGAGGATACCCTTAGAATAGTGGAAGAAGAACCGGAAAGGCTGGCGGAAGTCAAGGGAATCAGTGAGAAGAAAGCCAGAGAGATTGCAGTACAGGTGACTGAGAAGGCAGATATGCGAAAAGCCATGATGTTTCTGCAGAAATATGGCATTTCCCTGAATCTTGGAGCAAAGATATATCAGAAATATGGTCAGTCCGTATACAGTGTGCTTCAGGAGAATCCCTATCGTCTGGCAGATGATATCTCGGGAGTTGGCTTTAAAATTGCAGACACCATTGCGTCACGTATTGGTATACATGCAGATTCAGATTACAGGATCCGCAGCGGTATGATGTATACTCTTCTCCAGGCTTCAGGGGAAGGACATGTATATCTTCCGAAGGACGAACTGTTTGACAGAGCTTCCCAGCTGCTTCAGGTAGATGTTTCTTATATGGAGAAACATCTGATGGATATGGCAATTGACCGGAATGTTGTTTTAAAAGAGAATGACAGAGAGGTACTGGTTTATCCAAGCCAGTATTACCGCTTGGAACTGAATACAGCAAGAATGCTCACTGAATTAAATATCCGTTATCCACAGAATGAGCAGATGATGGAGCGAAGAATTGCCCAGATTGAGAAAGAAACAGGTACTGTTTTGGAGGAAATGCAGAAGAAGGCTGTTGTAGAGGCTGCTGGAAATGGCCTTTTTGTACTTACAGGAGGACCAGGTACCGGTAAAACTACCACGATCAATGCAATTATTCGTTTTTTCGAGGGCGAAGGCGCAACTCTTCGTCTGGCAGCACCTACAGGACGCGCAGCCAAGCGAATGACAGAAGCTACAGGTTATGAAGCACAGACAATACATCGGCTTCTGGAATTGAACGGTGTGCCGGATGAGGATGGCAGAGAGTCTCAGGGTGTTCATTTTGAACGGAATGCAGAGAATCCGCTGGATACAGATGTAATTATTATTGATGAGATGTCTATGGTGGATATTTTTCTTATGCATTCACTGCTTCTTGCGGTGACTGCGGGAACCAGGATCATTCTGGTAGGAGATGAGAACCAGCTGCCAAGTGTAGGTCCTGGAAATGTGCTGCGGGATATTATTCAAAGCGGCGTTTTTCCAGTAGTAGAACTGAAGAAAATTTTCAGGCAGGCCTCTCACAGTGATATTGTAGTAAATGCACACAAGATCCATAACGGAGAGCAGGTTTCCCTTGATAACAAAAGCCGCGATTTCTTTTTCCTGAAGAGATATGATGCCGATATTATTATCCGCGTGGTCATCGCACTGATTCAGGAGAAACTGCCGAAGTATGTGGATGCAAGACCTTTTGAAATACAGGTTCTGACTCCAATGCGAAAGGGGCTTCTGGGCGTAGAGAGGATGAACCAGATCTTACAGAGATACCTGAATCCACCAGAATCAGGTAAAAAAGAGAAAGAAATTGGAGACCGGCTTTTCCGTGAGGGAGACAAGGTTATGCAGATTCGGAACAACTATCAGCTGGAATGGGAAGTCCGGGGGAAATACGGAATTCCTGTAGAAGAAGGGGTGGGCGTATTTAATGGAGATACTGGCATTCTGAAGGAAATCAATGAATTTGCAGAGACTGCCACTGTGGAATTTGAGGATGGCCGTTTCGCTGACTATTCTTTTAAGCAGCTGGAAGAATTGGAACTTGCCTATGCTATAACCATACATAAATCCCAGGGCTCAGAATATCCGGCAGTTATTCTGCCGCTCCTTTCTGGCCCCAAGATGCTGATGAACCGCAATCTTTTGTATACAGGTGTTACAAGAGCCCGGAAATGTGTTACTGTAGTTGGAAGTGAGGAGACTTTCGGGGAGATGATCCGCAATGAGAAGCAGCAGAAACGTTACAGCTCTCTTTGGGCAAGGATACAGGAACTTTCTGGATCTGTTGTATCCAAGACGGTGTCCTCTGTGTCACAGGATTCTTAGGAACAGCCATCAGTTGATCTGTCTGGACTGTGCCGGAGATTTAAGACCTGTATCGGGGCCACGGTGTTACAAATGCGGAAAACCGGTAAATGGAGATGAAGAATACTGCAGGGACTGCGGCGCCCATCCAGGCGCTTTTGACCAGGGACGCGGGATTTTTCTCTATGATGACCGGATGAGATACTCTATAATGAAATATAAATATTTTGGTTGTCAGGAATACAGCCGCTTTTATGGAAAAGCATTGTATATCTACGGAAAAGATATGCTTGCATTATGGAAGCCGCAGATAATCATTCCGGTTCCGCTTCATAGAAGAAAGCAGCGCATAAGAGGGTTTAATCAAGCTGAACTTCTGGCGAAAGAACTGTCCCGTTATGCTGGGATTCCTGTAGATACTGCTATTCTAAAAAAGTGCCATGCTACCCGATCACAGAAAAAACTGGATGCGGCTGAAAGAAAGAAGAATCTTCAAAAAGCTTTTCAGGTTGTAGGAAATCCTGCAGGAATGCGTATCTTGCTTATTGATGATGTATATACTACTGGAAGTACCATGGATGTGCTGGCAAAGCTTCTGCTGGAAAAGGGAGCATCCCATGTATATTTTCTCACGCTGTGTATTGGAAACAACAGGTAAAAAAATGCTTTTCATGGCATGGGATATATGATACAATCATCCTGTATGAGTATAGCTTTTCAGCTTTAAAAGAAACGCATAAGGAGCCATTTATGATAAACGAAGAAAAAGTAAAGATAATGGACCGGCTTGCTGTATATGAGAAACAGGAAGGCAGAAAGTATCTTCCAGTAAGCAAGTACTACAGGAGTGACTATATTGGTCTGGCGCTGATTAAGAATTTCTTTCTTGTAACAATTGGATATGGATTGATACTGGCTGTGATTGCAGCGTATAATTTGGAATATCTGCTGGATAATGTGCACAAGATGGATCTGATCTCTCTTGGAGTTGTAGTCCTGGGGGGATATATAGGGATATTGGTATTATATTCTGTGCTGACATATATCCAGTACACTGTGAAGTACCATAAGGCGAAGAAGAGTGTAAAACAGTATTACACTCAGCTGACGAAATTAGAGAAAATCTATACTCGTGAAGAAAAGAAATTCGCAGGACGTGAAATGTCAGGAGGATATAGAAAATGACAGCATTACTTGAGTTAAAGCAGAAAATAAAAGAAATATACGGACAGTATGAAATGTATATCCTGCCTGTAATGAAGTTTGTTCTTGCACTGGTTTATTTCCTGTGGATCAATGCGAATATGGGATATATGTCTCGCCTGAATAATGTATTTTTAGTACTGATCCTGGCATTGATCTGTTCCATTTTGCCGTCTTCCGCTATGATGTATATTGGTTTTGTGCTGATCCTTGTTCACAGTTATGCACTTGGAATTGAAATTGCGGCATTTATGCTTGTTCTGATCCTTCTGATGATGATCTTTTTCCTGAGGTTCAGTGGTGAACAGAATGTAACATTTGTATTTACACCGCTTTCCTTTGCATTCAGCCTTCCGGCATTACTTCCTATTGGAAGCGGACTTATGGAGAGCAGTTTATCTGCAATTCCGGCTGGCTGCGGTGTGGTTATGTATTATTTTATCCGTTTTTTAAGATCACAGTCAACAATTCTTGTGAATCCGGATCTGGAGATGACAGATAAGCTGCAGATCATGGCTGACGGTCTGGTACAGAACTGGGGAATGTGGATTGCAGTTGTTGCTTTTGTAGCAGTTATCCTTCTGGTACATCTGATCCGTACCCGCTCTTTTGATCATGCATGGAGGATATCTATTATTACAGGCGGTGTTGCCTATGTGTTTATAATGCTTGTTGGAAGTTTTGGAATGAACCTGAATGCAACTGTTGCAATGGTTCCGCTTCTGATCTGTACGATTGCAGCTGTTCTCCTGGCACTTGTGCTTGAGTTCTTTGCATTTGGAGGAGATTACAGCCGTGCAGAGCGTCTGGAGTATGAGGATGATGAGTACTTCTATTATGTAAAAGCAGTTCCCAAGGCTTCTGTTGCAACTTCCGAGAGAAGTATTAAGAAAATAAATGCAGAACCTGTTCGTGAAGAGCGCAAGGCAGAGGACAACTCTGGTACTTATGCCAATCCAATCTTCCGACAGGATGAGAAGCCTAAAAGAAAGAAAGCTTCTCCAGCAGCAGACAGAAAGCCAAGACAGGCAGAGAAACCTGCTGCTAAGGATATTGATTTTGAAAAAAAGCTTGAAGAATCTCTTAAAGATCTTTAAGGTTACTGCTTGGCAGTGAATGGTAACAAAGAAAGGAGTACACTATGCAGGATATGGCAGTCAGATTATCAGGATATTTGTCAAAACTCTCCCTGCCCAGTCTGGGAGTAACAGACATACTGGAGATTGCCCTGATTTCCTTCTTTATCTATCAGTTTATGGTGTGGATCAAGTTTACCCGCGCTTATACTCTGTTGAAGGGAATTCTGATAGTACTCCTTTTTATTTTATTTGCATATGTGTTGAAAATGAATACGATCCTCTGGATCATTAAGAATCTTTCTACTATACTTCTTACCAGTGTTGTTGTTATTTTCCAGCCAGAACTTCGGAAAATGCTGGAGCAGCTGGGACAGAAGAAGTTTATGGCTTCTATTTTCCCTTTGGATGCCGGCAAAGAGGTACAGGAAAGGTTTACAGATAAAACAATCAATGAGCTTGTGAAGGCATGTTTTGACATGGGAGAAGTAAGAACTGGCGCATTGATCGTCATTGAGCAGAATATCCGCTTAAGTGAATATGAGCGCACAGGAATCAATGTGGATGCAGTTCTTACAAGTCAGCTCCTGATCAATATTTTTGAACAT